>SDBU01000996.1_pt1 | contig 41448 bp, 55 predicted proteins | sample 2277071 | NCBI WGS metagenome assembly SDBU01 (sample SAMN10397929, study PRJNA504765) | marine sediment metagenome | isolation source: marine sediment core GS08_GC12, 126 cmbsf | place: Arctic Ocean: Gakkel Ridge, Loki's castle | collected 2008 | reverse complement strand
GGTACCCACTACACGACGATAATGAGATCGTAGAGTTGACTGGATGGGCCTGCGACAAGGCAGCCTCGTTTGACAATGGCACTGTCCTCGTTTGTTTGGAAGGAGCTTAAAATGCGTAACGAAATCAACTTAACTGATGAGCAAATCGAAGAAATCTTCGAGGCTGGCTGCGGCACCAGCCTTGGTGTTGACGACCTTGTTTTCACACGTGAGTCCATCGATGATTTTCTCGAAGGTCGTAAGAGCTACAACGAACGAGGCGCTATTACTGATCATGATCATGAGTTGCTTGTTGTTGTTAATGTGCAGGCGCGAAAAGGTCAGCCACGTGGTGATCTGATGGTACGCAACTTCGGGAGCGTGCGGGCCGTTTACCACGGTTTTGGAGACAAGACCGATGGCACGCGATAAAATTGATTATGAATGGGTCGCCGAAGAACTTGACGAGCATGGGGATATTATAGATCCCATGTATGGCGACACATTGGCCGAAGTGATGGGATTTATCGAACCCGCCGCTAACGTCGAATACGCATTGATGCGCCGTGAGGGCAACGATGCTGACGGCGAAAATTACCGCGAATATACCTATCTAGTTGATGGCAAATTGCCGCTTAAATTTCCTGACGGTTATAGAGTGCCGCTGCGGTTCCATAGGGAAGTAAAATCGACCTTGGGGCCGCTAGCGACGACCGTTCATCGGCTAGGGGTTGACTAAATTGTGTACCCCGCTATAATTACACTATCGAAACAGCAAACATAGAGGGTCAGCAAAATGAACACATACAAAATTCAAGATTCCGAGTTCAACGGCGAAACCTTCACAATTGGCGAAGTTAAGGATTTGACGAATTGCACCCCTGCGCTTGCCGCCGACTTGGAAGTCCACGGTAAAGAGCCGAAACTTTACATCATGGATCGCACCATCGAAGGCACGCGCAAAAAGGCATATTCGATACATTGCTTCCGCTTCGCGGATACCGACACTTTTATTTCAATGATTTAATATGACTCCCGAGGATATCAAAAAAGAAATTAACGATATGGGGGATAGGATCCACGCCAGATTTTTAAAATGGTGCGATTCTAACCCCGGCGGAAGCTGGCCGCACCCGTATCTTGATTTTTCAGAGCCGGGAGAAACCGAAAGATTGCACCAATTAAAATTGATGCTCCCTACTCATGCCGAAGAAGCGCAGCAAGCCCGGTTAAGAAATATTGAGCGTGTAAAGAAACGCAACCGAAGAGGATAGAGACGATGATTAACCCAGAATTTTATAAAGCATATTACGATTGCCGCGCGACGCGTACCAGTAAAGCGGCCATGGTCGTGTTAGTAAATGGATGGTCAATAGGTTCGGCGGCGCGCTACTATGGTATTAATAAATCGGCAGTATCCAAGCTGGTCAATGAGATCCGTAAGCAAGGCGCAGCGGCATGAGTGATAAGCAATTAGCGGATCCTAAAATCTATAAGGTGCGTCAGAGACGGCGCACAACGCCCAAGGTCGGGCGTAATGATTTATGCCCGTGTATGGGCGGTAAGAAATATAAAAAGTGTCACGGCGCATAAAAAAATGGCCCCCTACAATCGGGGGCCTAATGTGTCGGAGGTGACGCGCTACGAAGGACTACTCCTTGTTAACCAATTTCCAATAGTTCACGTATCCTTACACACGCTGAGTCAAATGGTTCTGCCGATTCCGCAAGCTTTGCTCTAATCATCATTAGCTTTGCTTTAGGCACCATTACATGAGTGCTGGCAGAACCGTTGAGTGCTTGCATTGCTGCCTCAAGCTCAGCGATGCGGTTGTCTTTTGCTGCAAGTTCTCTGCTAGCATTTCTCATATCATCCTTACTGGCGCGCATATATCCAGTCTTGAAACTGTGTTCATCCATCGAGACTCTTAGTATCACAGATAAATTAGTCCATGCTTCGTCCGCCACCCGCTTGATGCGCTCATCAGCGGCGCGCTCTACTGAAATATTTTCACTCATTACTATTCTCCTGTATTGGCTAACGCCCTGTTATAAGTGTTAGTGGTTAGACTTGCATCCCGTCAGGATATTTCGTGCTTAAAGGTTGGCAGTCATCACTAGCCTTTTTACCGCACTCGGGGCACACCATTGCTGGTATAACGCTCGTATGGAAAAAACTATCATCATAGCCAGTGTCTTCGTGCTCGTGATTACAGTGCTCGCATACATAGATAGCTCTAAAATCCCGGCGTGATTGTGAAAGTTTTTTTAGAATTCTCATATGCCATATCATCCGACGTTAATTGGTGGTAGTGGTAGAGGCATCCAGTGGGTAAGCGGGGGTGTAATTGGTTCGCCGCACTCATCCTCCCATTCTGGATTTTCGCCATCTTCCCAATCAACAAGTTTAGATATGCCGGTATGGTGTCCATTGTTTACTAAAACCCAACTACCATATTCACCACGGCAACTTACTTCCGGCAACCGCTCACCGACAGGAATCCATTGGGTAACATCTTTATACGCTTGGGCTAGGGTTGCACCTAAAGCATAAACACCCTCAGTCTCACCGTCTTGTTCGGAGATAAACATATCTGCTATCTCAATCGCTGTCTTCATTTTAACATCTCTCTAATCGATTGTAACGCCACCTTCCCATATATAGACGGTTTGCTCAATTCAGAGAATTGAATATAGGCCTCGGATGCCCTACCGTGTCCGCAGCATGCATTCCTCACTCCCGGCAGTGTTCCCAAGCAACCGTCATGGTCCTCAAAGGTATTTGGCTTCCCGCAGAATCCACAGGCCCGCTTAGGAGAGTGTATGGTTGGCTCTTTGGTATCGGCATATAACCATTCTTCGTTAATGAAGATGATTTCATGGCCTCTGAGCATTGATGTGATCATTTTATAGCCAAGCCGCTTTGTACATCTATACCGGTATGTCAATCTCTTACGTCCTTGGTCGTTAAACGATCATCAAAATCTAAATGAGTACGAAAGTACTCAGCTAAAAATAATGAGTTGCACAAAATGTGATCTACATGGGGTAAGCCCGACTCAGAGTCAACATCTTCGCCATCATTGAAGGCGATCATATGGCGCATCATAGAATCCATCACGCTGCGCCAAGGCATACCCTTTTTCCAATTGCCACGGCTGTACTTCTCAGCCCCGAACATAAGCACCTGTGCGACGCCTTTAAATGCCTCGGGCGCATCAAGTAGGTATGTAAGCTCGGGCTTGTCTTTGTTGTGGCGCTCGGCAGTCTCGGGTTTGGGCGGGGCTATGACGCTATACTGCTTCTTGAAATCTTCTTGCGTGCACGTGGTGAGGGCATTGTCTTTTGTGCATAGCAAAAGCTCGCCGTACACAAATGAAAGCGAGCCAAACGCCTCACCTATATTGATTAGGTAGCACTCATCATTTTCATGAGTTACGTCGTGGCCCTTATACTTAAAGTGCCACGGCATCACATTGACTAGCTTGGTCCCGCTGCCGAGTAGGTACCTTCTGCCATAAGTAATAAGCTCGTCAAAGGTTATAACCCCTACCCTATCATCCGGCTCATGCGTTGCTACATTACTTTTTAATACTGCTTGCATTGTCACTTCTCCTTACACCGCAAACGGGTAATCGATTGCCGGGTGATGTTTATACCCGGCAAGTTCGAAATCGTGCGGCCTTACCCATGTGTCAAGATCATGCAACGTCTTAATAGCCGGGTTAAATTCGAGGGTGGGTAACTCATACGTACCCCTTGTCAATTGCTCATGCATCAAATCAACCTGATTTTCGTAGATGTGGACATCGTGCATGAAATGGGTGAATGTTCCGGGCTTGTGTCCGGTGATGTGAGCGATCATCGTCAGTAACCAAGCATATCCTGCCACATTAAAAGGAACGCCCAAGGGGAGGTCGCAGGAGCGCTGATACATCGACAAATTGAGGTATTCCCCCTGTATACCGAACTGATAGAGCAAGTGACACGGCGGCAGGGCCATTTGGTCGAGTTCGCCGGGGTTCCAATGCGTCACAATCTCGCGCCTGTTGTCGATACCTTGCGACAGGTCATCAACCACCGCTTTAAGCTGGTCCAGCAGAACGCCGTCGCCCCTACGCCACTCGCGCGCTTGCACACCGTAAATGCGGCCTAGGTCATCTTTACCCGGGGCCCGCCAAGGATTGTTCAACCACGATTCGTTGTCATTGGCGTTAGCATCCCATACTCTGCAGCCAAGCTCGCGGAATTGTTCGGCGCTATCGTAGCCGCGTAGAAAGCCAAGCATTTCGGCCACTACCGTTTTAAACGCGAGCTTCTTTGTAGTGACTGCCGGGAACCCATCGCGCAAATCATACTGCGCCATATCACCGGTATAACCGATATGATCAATCCCCGTGCGATTTGTTTTGCGAATGCCGGTACCGAGTGCCTTGGCACATAAGTCTAGGTATTGTCTCATGTGTACCGCTCCATTCGTATTTTACGCATTCGTTCTTCCGCTTTATATTTACGTTGATCGGCATCACTGGAGATACTGATATCATTGATACGCTCACACACCGTACCACCATAATATTGCACGCCGTACACTCTACCGCCAAGTAATTTTTGCGAATATTCACTTATAATCTTTGTAACGCGCATCAACGCTGTCGATCCACCATTGTATCGAACAATGTCACCGACCATAATGCCGCGATACACCATCACATCATCATCAAACGTCGCATTTTGTTCGGGCGTTAGATCGTCCAACCCTAAGGCGCGTTTTATGGCGTCTATTAATTTACCCATATTCATCTTCAAGCCTCCTTTTGTAGCATGCAATAATTGACCGCAGTTTTTCGAGTCTCTCAATATGTGAATTGCGTATATTTTCTGATCTATCTCCGAGAGTTCTAAACATAAATTCTTCATCAGGAACATATGTTGCTAACATTTTATTCGCTTCCAAGTTCCACTTATCAATACTAATAGCTAAGACTAGTTCATCTTCTAAACCTTCAATTGATTCATCATACTTCTCTAGAATCTCATTTCCTTTATCGTATAAATTTTCCAGTTCTTTTGAAAAATCATAATTATCAAATATTCCATATTCCGATTGCCTTTTTGTTCCGAAATACCAATTAATTGCAATCAATAAAACTGTACTAAATAGCGCCAATCCTACTGCTAAAATATTAATATTCATCTTCAAGCTTCCTTTTGATATCGTCCCAATTTTCGGCCAGCTTTTTGAGAATGCTTCGTTTGGCCGTTTCTTCCTCGCCGACTTCATCCCATGAATCTTGATCAATAAATTGTCCGACTTCATCTTGGATTAATTTCTCCATCACTTGCGGCTCTAGCGCATCAAGCTCCCAAGATGATCGGCCATATCGGCGGATGTATTCCTCCGCTCTACTGTCGGTAATTTTTGCAGGGTTCGGGGGCGGCGAGTATTCTTCCACCTGATACATGTTCAAAGCAATGCGACGAACATCAACCCCAGTATGGGTGTTCGCGAACATGTTGATGCGGTCGTCGTTATCGCGCGTCATATCAATACCCGATGGATCGTGATCGCCTAGATGGATAAGCACGCACTGTTTACCCTCTTCCAATTTATTTTGGAATCTTTGACCCGCGCGCCATGCCTCGGAGGCGGATAGATAACCCTTACATGACATATATGGGACTAGCAACGGCCTACACGCTTTGGCAATGATGCCGCCAAGCGCTTCCTTCTCGACCATCACTTCGACGTAGTAATCTTGTCGATCCCATCTATCGAATCGGACGTACTGAGGCAACGCGTCAATGGCATTCTGCTCATCTTCATCATACCAGTTGCCGTAATGCGTCCGGTTTCTATCTTCAATGGCATACCATGAAATCATGCCAGCCATGCGCGCATTAGTGATGTAACTGCCAAGGTTTTTATAACTGCGTTCGGTATTCTCAAGTATGCCGCGTGCGACAAACTGGTAATAGAGTTGGCGCAACGTCAGCTTATAACCGGCATCATCATATTCGTTAATGATGTCTTCGGCCTGTTCGATGATCGCCCGCGTATCCGCCTGAGGATTCCAATCTTTATAATGAATTTTCATTTGGGGTTATCCTCCAGTGTAGTAATCATCATTACTACACATATTCTCATTATTACCTTGTAAAACTTTCTGCCCATATTCACCGAACCCAACTTCAACCCAATCCCAAGGAGACGAATCATCTTCATAGTTATCAAGAATTAATCGCTTGATAAATAACTCCCTAAGATTGTCACCATTGTTGCTACCACCCCATCCTTCCTTAGACCCATCCGGCGTTAGGATAATAGTTTGATACCCATACGGGTTCATATCTGAGACCGTAAAAATTTTTTGCGTCTCTTTTGGAAGATGTTTAATCCAATCATTTATACGCTCTATTACTTCGCGATCCCAAGTAGTCGCAATAACTACATTATGATTAACAACACCCATGATTCAACCCTCCCCATTATGCCGATCATCGATCCATTGCAGAATGATATTTCCGCCTATTGCAAGCCATACGAAAGGCCCGCACGCGGCAACAACCGATGCGAGTTTGACATTGCTCAGGGTTTTTCTCGTACCATCGTCGCGGAATATAATAATCCCCATGGCAATAAACCCAATGAAACACCATAGTATAATTAGCATCATCATTTTTTCTTCCTCGCGTAGTGAACAGCAAAAACAGCGACGGCAACAATCGTCGCCAGCACAATAGATAGATCAATCAGTTCGGCAAATAAATCATTACCAATATCAGGCATACATGCCATCATCTTACAAAATAATTCATCCATGGTAGCGATCCTCCATTGCAAGTAGCGTTAAATTCTTACGGCCACAATCGCAATCGTCACGTTTGAAAGTCGTAAGCGCCTTGCATGTAATCCTGTGGAGCCAATCGTGACGCTTGCCGTCCATTTCAATATCACGATTCAATGCATACAGGTCTGCCGCAATGGCGCGCAACCTGCGTTGAAGTTCATCAAATCCCTTAGCATGTTCTATTGCGTCATCAATAAGCTCGCTAGCAACTTTTAAATGCGATTGCATAATTTCCTTATTATCCATTTTTATAGCCTTTGTCACTCATCTTCACTACTCCTATAGCCTGTCGTAATTGGGTGGTGCTCCACTGACTGGTCTACATTGCTGGCATTAGTAGCATAATGTCTACCCAACAATGGAGGGTGTCGCGCCCCCATTTCACTAACCATCGACCTAATCAGCTTCACACCATATCTAGTGCCTACTTAAGGATGTATAAATCAAACATACGCCATGCTATCGGTGCCGTCAATAGTGCATATTACCTAAATACAGCCTCGGCATCATTAGGCGATGCTAATACACCCTGCGATTCTTGGTATGCGCGTACAATCTCTGTTGCCGTCTTTAAATTTGCATGGATGTGATCCAATTTTATAAACAGCCTTGGCTTCCCGCCGTCGAATGGGATCACAATATTGACGCGCCCATCCTTAAGCGCCGGGTGCCAGTCGTAACCAAGAGATTGTAATAATTCACGGCGCTTGTTATGGGGTATTGCTCGGATGGCATTTAATGAGTGCAACAATCGTTCGAACGCCATTGACGAAATCCAACCACCGTTAAACCCCGGTCGCCCTTCATCAATGGCTTCAATAACTTCCTGTTCTATGCCGCCAAGGGATGCGGTAATCACTTCATCTGTGCTTGATGTTACGGGCGCGCGATGACAAGCCGTTGCAGGATTGAGCGCGTCGGGTATTGAATAATTTTCTAGGTACTGTGCGACGATTGCATAACCGTTTTCTTTTTTAAGCCACTTGTATAGGTTCGGAAAGTAATTACCGCCCATGCCGTCGCGTTCAATATCTTCCTTGGTTTGTTGCGCCGTAAAAAATACAGCGTAGCGACGATCATTGCGACCTTTGCGAATACCATCTTTACGATTGGCGTTTAAGATAAAATTAGCGCACACATGCGTTGTTATTTGGTCCATCCCTTTACCTTGGACTTCCAGCGAATCATTTGTAATCATTGGCTTCAATGCTTCGATAACTTCATTGCGATGATCTGGTACATATAAATCTTCAACACCTATAAATATTTTATTGATCATCCACCAATTGAATTTGTTATCTATGTCACTCGCTCTAGGTAGATGCGTATATTTTTCACCAACGGCGAAGGCCACGCAGCGCGTGAATAATGTTTTACCGTTGCCATCGATCCCTTGCAACACTGGTGCCCATTGAAATTTAACACCCTTATGTTGAATCACTGCGGCCATGTACGCTAGCAATATGCCCCGGTCAGTTTCGACAGGTAACACTTTTGCAAGGTGTTCTAAAAATGGCGATACGTCGCCTTCCATTCGCAGCGTATTGATGGGGATGTATGTATTAACTAATATGCGCCCTTCGCGTCTTATAAGTTCGCCCGGGGTAAGTTCGGGATAGAAACACATCGTTTCGGCTTTGGGGTATCGTACCGCTTGCGATTCAGTGAAAGCCTCCCACGCCTTGCGCGTAGTCTTGCCGCTTAGATCGCCGTCGAGTTGAAAAACATAGCCGCCATAGGTTGCGTTGAATTGTTCGGATTTAAGCAGTGACCCGCTCGGTGTAAAAACCCTATGAATTTCTTGAACGTATACACATCCTTTAAAATGTTCTATCTGCCGCGACGCATCAAGAAATTGATACCCGGCCATGATCTCGGGACCGGTCAAGTTCCCCATTGGTTGCGCTGCAGTCTCAACAGGGATGCGCTCAGGCTCTTTTTTTTTGCCCCCGGTGTACACAACCGTCTGCATTGATACGGCGCGTGTGATGGTCCTGATAAGGTAATCGGGGCGGTCCCATTTTTCACGGACTAGACCGGACTTCCACATTAAGCGCAAGATGCGTTCGCAATCGTTACCGGTCCAGAACGCTAGATGTTGCGCGAGTGCCGCGTCTGCGCTACTGGAGTCGTACGGTCGATCATCAACGCCGTACGCCTCGGCAAGTGCATTTTCATCGCCACCCCATAATGATTCGAAGCTTGCACGACCACCGAAGACAGACGATGCGCTCTTTGCCCCGCAAGCTTTCTCGATTAATTTTTTATCTTGTTTGGACCCGTTCCATTCCGGTAGCGGTTTAGTAGTCCATGACTGGTCTTTGGTCGATGTCTTTGGCGGGAAGTAATCATTTACAAGTGCCGGAAGCATGGCGCTACAATCAGTCGCGGCAGATCCTATTATGTTAGTGCCAGTGAGCGCGACGAAGCGATTTTTCGTATAAAATTCTAAACCTAGTGGAGTATTTTTACATGCGTGTTCGGGGGTGATGCCTTGGCCGATGATGTGCAAGCCTGAGCCTGATTGTGATATTTCAACCGCCGCACCCGATAGACGATTCATCAAATCATTTGCAATCGGCGACCATGTATTATCAGGCTGTAAACATTTATCTATATCAGCAAAGAAAAACGGATCATCTTTCGTGAATACAAATCCGACCCCGTAAGGTTCGCCGTATAGCTTGGCCGTGACAATGGCGGTTGCAGCATCCATCCATATATTCGGGTCGTGTGCGTCGCCCACACTTGCGGTTCTATAATCCACGGGGAGCTTGACAATTTTACCGCCACGCTCTGCTAACATCCAAAGAATAAACTGCCTGTACGCCGCCAATGGTAATAGCGCGTCGGGTAATGACTGCATGGCGACCTCTAATATTTAACGATTAATTTAATCGCTTCATTCTTCAATTCATTTGGCGCTTTTTTTGCGTGCGCGTCACTATTCGCCAATCCTTGTGCGATAATTTCAGGTATCCCTTGAGCAATAGCCGCACGTATAATAGCGCGTCGAAGTTTTATCATCGTTCCAAAATAACGCGTAACCAATCCAACAGACACGCCCGCGTTTTCTGCAATAGCATCGCGGGTGATTTTAAGATAACCAATTTCTTGAGCCATGTTAACAGCGACACCTAGGATTTGTTTTTTTCGTAACGCGGGATCTGCACGACTTTTATTAACTACATGCCCCGTGGTATCGATCCCGTCTTTCTTTAATTCGTCAATGAATTTAACAAAGGTACGATCCATAATCTGTGACCATGACCCGTCGGGGAAGCCCGCGCGTTCACATAAGTTACGACGGGATAAATTGATTAGACCGGATTCTTTGACCATGATGGTTGCTATTTCTTTTACATGGTTTCGCGTTGTCATTATTTTTAACCCTGATTGAGAATTTAATATTAACGGGTATTATTGTTCCCGTCAATATAACGTACTTACAGCTGTAAGTATCCGCCCGCAAGCGATGCCGTAATATTTTGGATCTTTTTCAATCCCAATAAATTTACGACCAGTATTGACACACGCGACTCCCGTGGTCCCGCTGCCTATAGTAAAATCTAAAATCGTTTCACCTTCATTGGTGTATGTTTTAATGAGATACTCCATAAGCGCGACAGGCTTTTGGGTTGGGTGGTATCCGCGCTCAGTCTTTATGTCTAATATAGATGTTGGGAAATATTCATCGCTATCATAGTAAACTGCGGCCATGCCACCAACAATATCTGGATTCATTGCTTTCCCACCCTTCTTCCTCATTTTCCCTTTTGTCATCTGAGGTTTATATCCGCCGCCAAAAACTACAATATCTTCATGGACTTTCAAAGGCTGAAATCTTGCCGCTCCTATATTAGCAGATGTCCTCTTATGCCAAACCCAACAATACTTAAACATCTTCAAGTTGCTGTTTATCAACGTAGTTGTAAACGGCTGGCTGGCCGTCATCACAATCGCGCCGTTAGGTTTAATAACTCGCTTTAACTGTTCCCACATCGGTCCGAGTGGAATTATAGAATCCCATTTGCAAGCCGTTGTCCCATAAGGCGGATCAGTCAAAATCATATCCACCGAGCCATCTGGAATTTCTTTCATTCGTTCCAAGCAATCACCGGGCATCAACCATATATTTTCTGTTTTGATATCCATTATAGCGTGCCCTCACCGTTCGCAAACGCCGCGTCGCCGCCCATGGCGGTAATAAGTTCTAAGAATTTAAGTTGCGCCGCCTCGCGGGGCGTGCCTGTATATTGCCATCCTGCGGGCTTGATCTCACGCGCGACAAACTGACCACCGGGGCGGATGCCTATCAAGTCGGATGATTTAATACTATCGTTCATCTGTTTAGAATCATTCGCCAAACCATATCGAATGAATGATCCCTCATCGGTATATGTAGCGCCAACATTGTTACGAAATAAACGAAGCCCTTTCTTGCTTGCCTCAAGTCGTACCCGCGTTTGTATGGCCGCCTCACTTTCGCCAGCCTTCAATTGCAGGTCCATGCTCACGGTGCCAAACTCCCGGCGCAAATCTTCAACCGCTTCAAACGGCACGCCCCATTTAATAGCCCAGCGGTTTAAGTTAGTCACGCCGCCAACTCCCCTAAGTGCTTGTTGATACATTCGGCTAATTCCAACGCACCTTGTATGTTCAACACCTGTGCGCTCATAACATCAATGCCGAACGCAAAATAAAATCGTTTATAAATTTCACTATCTATCTGCCCATGTGCTCGATGCCATCCAGCATACCACGCGATTGATGCGCGCAATGCTTCCTGTACGTGTTGCCGCTCAACGTGCCGTTTAACGTGCGCAAGCTGTCCGATTTTTGGAGTGTGCTTATTGATTAATTCTTCGCGGTAAGCTTCCGGGTGCATATCTACGCGATCAATATCGCCGCGCATAACTGCCAAGGTGGCGGGATCTAGTTCTGTCAAATCACCATCGACAAAATCAGGTCCAGACCGCGCCGACGGCTTGGCCTTGTGGCCGCAAAAAGGGCAAGCCGAATGTGTGCGCTCATATACTGCGGTACAATTCGGACACGCTCGGACAGGAATTGAATCGTCGGGTTTAAGTTTGGAGCGCCTATCGCGGCGATCAAGCGACCACGTACGTTGCGCATCGGGCAAACCGTGGTGTAAGACATTGCCAACATGATCAATAATTATAGCTTCCGTTTTTCCTTCAAGCAATCGTAAAGCACGCCCGAATTGCTGTGCATAGCACGCAAACGATTGTGTTGGGCGTGCCATGCTCACCACCTCAATTGCGGGTAAATCAAATCCCTCAGAAAAGATGTCCACATTGACAAGTTGTAATAATTCACGCTTGCGGAATCGGCGAATGATAGCGACGCGTTGCGAGTTTTTAGTTTTGGCGCTCACCACTTCCGCCGGTATGCCGGACGCGTTGAACTGCGCGGCAATGTCGGTTGCGGTTTCCACATCGGTTGCAAATGTAATGCCTAGCTTGCCGGGTGCGATACGTTGATAATGTTTAACAACGTCGCCGATAACATGAGATTTGCGAATCGCTATTTTTGATTTGTTCGGATTGAAGTCGCCAGTTGCCAAACTAATAGGGACTGCATTACGATCAAAATCGGAAGGCGGCGCGAACACTCTATAATCTGTCAGATAATTCATGTTGATTAGGGCGCGCATCGTCGGACCATCAATTAGTACGTCAAACAACCCGTCAGCATGGCGGCCTAGACCCTTGCCATCGGCGCGCCCCGGTGTTGCGGTTACGCCAAGCCCTTTAGCGTTGGGAAACATTGCAGCGGCCTTGCCCCATTTGTTATCGCGCAGAACGTGATGACATTCATCTTGTACCCATAGCGTCACGGAATTAAGCCACGATGATAATTCATCGTGTCGGCGCACAAGAGTATCAACACCCGCGACCGCTACCGGTGCCGATGGGTCATAATAAGATGTCCCAAGTTCCTCCATGTGGATGCTGACGGCGAGACGTACAACCGCCTTGGGACCAATGATGCGATGGCGTACACCATCGCAAGCTAACGCTAAGGATATTTGCGTTACTAATTCTTGTCGATGCGCAATGACGCAACTCGCACCCACATGTTCACGAATAATATCGGAGAAAATAACAGTTTTTCCACCGCCTGTGGGCAACATGGACAAGACATTACGCGCACCATCATCCCATGTGTCGTATATGTCTTGCTTACTTTCTAATTGGTAGGGTCGTAACTGCATTGGTTATGGCATTCGTTATTGACGGAACGGATATTATAACGTACAGTTTCATTCGTCAATAATCAAATGGAGTCTATATATAATGAGCATTATCAATATCGCCGTCGATACCGACGATTATAACGCGCTTACCCGCACATCGGACATGCTCCACGGTCTCGCCTTGGATGTTAAAAATGATAAACCAACAGTCAATATTGTAGAGTTGTCGTCGCTCGGCACAGAGGTACACGATTGGGCTAAAGGTGGAGATACTCCCGCCGCAGCTACACCACCAGCACCGACTGAGGTACCACCCGTCGCCGCGCCGCCCATACCGTCAGCACCCGCTGCGCCTGTTGCACCCGAAGGCGTCGAACTTGATACTGCAGGTTTGCCTTGGGATTCACGCATTCATGGCAGTAAGAAAAGCAAGACCAAAAAAGATGAACTGTGGAAAAAGAAACGTGGCGCTGACCCAACTTATATCACCCAAGTTGAAAACGAATTGCGTGCGGCGATGCTGGCGACCCCTAATAATCCTATCACTTCCGAGGCCGTGATTCCGCCCTCTGTATCCATGCCAAATACACCCGCCGCTGTAGCCGTACCGCCAGCACCACCCGCCGCTGTAGCCGAGGTCGCGGTTACATTTATCGATCTCATGGGCAAGATAACCACCGCCATGACCGCTAACACATTGACGGAAGAGCAAGTTTTACAGGCTGTAAATAATCAAGGATTGACAAGTCTAGCACTATTAGCCGCCCGCCCTGATCTTGTACCCGCTGTCGATGCAGCATTGTTCCGGGCATGAGTCATTCAGTCATACCGCCATCCTCGGCGCACATTTGGGGTGCGTCGGACGGTTGCACCGGTTGGGTGCCTATGTCTCAACAATACCCCGAGACAGAAGATTCTCAACCGGCAATCGAAGGTACTGCATCGCATGAGATAGCCGCTGAACTTCTCAACGCTAGGTCGCGCGCATTGATGGGCGGTTTAACACGCGATCATTTTGTCGGGAAGCCCGCCAGTAATGGGGTAATCTATACCGGTGAAATGTTTGATGCCGCCGAAATTTATGCGAATGATGTTATCGATCTAATGCGCGAACGCGCTGTTTTTGGTGGCGATCATTTAGGTATAGAGCAACGCATCGAATCAAAACGCGTACACGATCTTTCATTCGGGACTATCGATTGTTTTTTATACGATCAAAAAACGGGCGATCTGTACTTGTGGGATTATAAATACGGATATGAAATTGTTGAAGCGTTTGAGAATTGGCAACTCATAAACTATGCCGCCGGTATACTTGATATGCTTGAACTTAATGGATTGCACACTCAGTATATCAAGATTCATTTTCGCATCGCACAACCGCGAGCGTTCCATCGTGACGGTATGATTCGTAATTGGACCCTCCCCGCAACAGACCTTCGAGGGTATATAAATACATTGCATACTAACGCTCACGTGGCGCTAAGCAGCAGTGACGCAATGTGTCAATCCGGTTCCCATTGTAAACATTGCACGGCGCGTCACGCGTGCGACGCGGCATTATCGGCGGGAATCAGATTGTATGAAGTTGCTGCAAAGCCGGTGCCTATCGTATTAACGCCAAAAGCATTGGGCGTACAATATGCGATAGTCAAGCGCGCCCTAAAGCAGCTTGAATATCTTCAATCAGGTTTCGAAGAACAAGTTAAAAGCTCGATTCGATCAGGCGTTAATATACCGGGATGGATTGTAGAAGAAAGTGTCGGGCGCGAGCGATGGACAAAACCGATACCGGAAATCATCACCCTTGGCAGTATGTTAAATGTCGATTTGAAAAAGCCAGACGAAGCAATCACACCAAACCAAGCACGTAAGCTAGGTATTGATGATGATGTTATTACAGCTTACAGTGAGAAACCACGCACCGGCCTTAAAGTAGTGTCGGATAACGGAAACAAAGCACAACAGGTATTTAATCATGAGTGATACACCAACTGAAATTTCAACCCCCGTAGGCCGCCTTGTAATGGGCGACGCTTATAATCCCCAAACAACTGACAATGAAGGTAATCCACTGGTGGTCAAAAGTGGGCCAAACATCGGTCAACCCCGTGTCAATTATTATATGGCGATAGCGATCCCGAAAACTGATACCGGATATGACGCCTTGTGGGCTAAAATCCGTGGTGTCGCACGCGGAAGTTTTCCAAATCTGTTTGACGCATCGGGCAACTGCATTCAACCGACCTTCGCTTTCAAAATAACCGACGGTGATAGTCAAATTCCAAACGGTCGAGGCAATAAGCCATGCGACCGCGAAGGTTTCCCGGGACATTGGATTCTTCATTTCTCCAACGGCTTCGCGCCGAAATGTTATAAATACGAAAACGGCAAACATGTTGAATTGACCGAACAAGTTATTAAGCGTGGGTTTTATATCCAAATCTACGGCACCATTAAGAGTAATAATTCAGTACAAAAACCCGGCATTTATTTAAATGTGTCCATGGTTAATTTTGTCGCATACGGTGATGAGATTCGTAGCGGACCAAATGCTGATACCGCATTCGGCAACACGCCGGTAGCATTGCCAGCGGGCGCGAGTATGACGCCTTTAGCCCCTGCAACGCCCATGGCGGCCCCTGCACCTGCAGCGCCCATGACGGCCCCTGCACCCGGTGCAGTAGCACCCGCGCCGACACCCGGTGCAGTAGCACCCGCGCCGACAATCCTGATCCCGCAAGGCGCGACGTTGTTTTATGTCATTGGTGATGCGACCTACACTGCCGAGCAACTTAAAGGGCAAGGCTGGAACGATGATCAGATCGCCCAACTCCCGACAACCGATATCCCATTTTAATAATTACGGCGGTCCTTCGGGGCCGCCACTTTTGGAGGATTAAGAAATGATAGATTCAAACGTACTCAATAAGAGCGATGCGATTATTGGTGGAATTTTACTCATCGCCATCATCGCCCTTTTCGTATTCGTGTTCGCGGCCGGGGCATCGTACGGCGAGAATAAAATACTCACGCAACAACTTGACGAAATGAAGATCAAAGAAAAGACGCGGCAAGAACGAGCAAACGATGTCAATAGTAAAGTCAAGAGAGCGTCGCCCGTAGCAGTTATTATTTCGGACGCTGCCGAATATTATAGCGTGCCTTTAAAAGTTGTTCTTGGGGTATGCCACGAAGAATCGCGTTGCCGACAATTTAAAAACGGACGGTTAATAAAATCATCAGTACCAACTGTTGTCGGTTTTATGCAAGTAAAGGGTAACGTATGGGCTAAGAAAAATGGCGGTTGTCCTTATGCAAACAAACAAAGCGATTTAAGCCGCACGAAAGTGAATATCTGGTGCGGGGTATATATACTAGCTTATTATAAAAAAATGTATGGTACATGGACTGACGCATTGCACGCTTACAATGGTGGTCCGCGAGCCGTTAGAGCGGCTCGACGCGGTAGGCCGTGGAAATCCACAAGTGCATATGTCGCGAAAGTCTTGAGAATGTGACCGATGTATTTTTATAAGATCAAAGGCGGTCAGCATCTGGACCTTAGCGGCAATCTCATTCTATCGCATAATGACACCCTTATTAAAGCAAGGGTGTCGAGCGCCGCGCCCAAGGGTGTCAAACATGCGAAATATGTTTTGAACGTATCCAAACTTTCATTCTGGAAAAAAGTATCTGTCATTTTTTCAGTAATACGTTTCGTGTGGGGTCCGTCTACCGCACTGATGGGGCGAAAAAATGATCAACCCGATTGATTGGATTTACGATCTTGAGACATACCCAAATGTTATCACCGCATCGTTTAAGCACCCGGCCACGGGTGTGCGTCGCCGATTCGAAATTAGCGAACGTAAAAATGAACTGCCGGAATTAGTCGAATTTTTATATGCTCTCAAACATGCCAGCTGTCGTCTTACGGGTTTTAATAACGTCGGCTTTGATTATCCGATTCTTCATTTTATTCTTGAAAACTATCATCTACAAATAGGCGTAGACGATATTTATTCCAAGGCCGCCAGCATTATTGCGACGCCTTGGCATCGTCGATTTGATAATGTGATATGGGATAACGATTGCCACATTCAGCAAATCGATTTATATAAAATTCATCACTTCGATAATACGTCACGCAGCACGTCATTGAAGATGCTCGAATTCAATATGAGATCCAAAAGCATTGAAGATTTACCATTTCTACCGGGTACACATCTCACGCCCGAACAGATACCTACACTAATCAAATATAACGATCATGACGTTGATGAAACCGAGGCGTTCTATTTTAAGTCTATAGAGCTAATCAAATTCCGCGAACTACTCAGCAAAAAATATTCCCGAAATTTCCTTAACCATAACGATACTAAAATCGGCAAAGATTATTTCATTATGCGATTGGAACAAGCCATCCCCGGTTCGTGCTATATCAAGGTGGATGGTAAACGTACGCCGCGCCAAACAATTAGAAAATCAATAAGCATTGGCGACGTAATATTTCCGTACATCAATTTTAAAAATCCAGAATTCGAACGGGTAAAAAACTTTTTAGCATCGCAGATCATCACCGAAACGAAAGGGGTGTTTAAAGATGTGAGCGCCACGATCAATGGTTTCAAATACGATTTCAGTGCTGGAGGCATACACGGGTCTATCGCATCAACCACCGTGGAATCTGACGATGACAATGCAATTGTAGATTGGGATGTGGCTAGTTATTATCCAAACCTTGCCATCGTTAATCGGTTGTATCCTCGCCACCTTAGCGATACATTCTGCGAAATTTATAAAGACGTTTTCGAACAGCGCCGTCAACATAAAAAAGGTACTCCCGAAAACGCCATGTTAAAGCTGGCGCTCAATGGGGTGTATGGCGATAGCAATAATAAATATAGCCCGTTCTATGATTCACAATATACGATGTCGATTACCATCAACGGCCAACTATTATTGTGTCTGCTTGCCGAATTCTTAATTGATATCCCCGGCCTAGAAATGATACAGATCAACACCGATGGTCTGACTGTAAAATGCCCCCGCGTGCATATCGACCGAATGAATCATATTTGCGAATGGTGGCAGAAATTTACATGCCTCGAACTTGAGAATGGTAATTACTCAAGAATGTTTATCCGCGATGTGAATAATTATTTTGCAGTATATGAAGATGGGAAGTTGAAAAATAAAGGCGCGTATGCTTATAAAACCAGAATATCGGAGGGTGCCGACTGGAATCCTAATACGGGCATCGACTGGCATCAAAACCACTCGGCTTTGATTATACCAAAGGCCGCCGAGGCCGCATTACTGCACGGCGAAGATATATCGGAATTTATTAAGGGCCACGGCGATATTCTAGATTTCATGTTGCGCACCAAAGTCGGTCGCGCTGATCAATTAGCAAGCTGCATCGAAGCTGGCCGCGAGCTATCGCTACAACGCATCACCCGGTATTACATTGGTAAGGAGGGGGGCGCGCTTATCAAGATCAGTCCGCCGCCCAAGGGCCTTACAGTCGGTACGTGGAAGCGCGCGAATAGCCTGTCAGACTCATTCTACGCCCGTGTGATCGCCGAACTAAACGATGCCGACCACTCGCGCGCCCTGCAGCACGATCTCGATGTGAACGGTCTCCCATGGGACGAACGAATCAATACGAAAAACCGGTCTAGGTACGAAACCCGGCGCACGAGCATAAACGCCGGATGGCTCGCTATGCCCTGCAATAATATTAGCGCGGCTCTCAGATCAAACATTAACTATGACTATTACATCCACGAAGCCGAAAAATTGGTCAAACCTTTGAGGGGGAAATAACACGTTGACAAGTATCAAGCTGCTTAATCAACTCTGCCTTGCGGACGTTATCTTTCTTCCGTTGATCACGCACGGTGCGAATATCCTGCGCCATCGTTCCATTGGTCATACCGGCCAACGGTCCCAGCACCGGCAGGGTAACAATCAAACTACGGTCTAGGTCGCAGTGGCTCGGCGGCAGGGCGCTTTGGCACGCCGTAAGCATGATTGACAGCATCAATAGGGACAGGAGTGTCCCACCATGCGCGAAGGGCTTGATTCTGCCGGTAGAGTCTTTGAATTTTTGCATCTGCTTTTCTCCGTTCGATTAATTGTTTACCGGCCAAGGTCTGTAACTTGAGCGCCGCCGAGGCTTTCAAATCATCCAGTTTCTTTTTAAGCTTGCGCTCATTCTCGGCATACTCTGCGCGCATAGAATCCTTGCCCGCGTTGTACACCATGTTCGTAGCACCCGCGCCGACGATCACGACGGCTAGTATTGCATATGCCCAAGCTTTATTAATCATTTCTGTTTTCTCCGATCTCTTTCAGGGGCGTACGGTACTTGATACTTGCGACGATTCTTGCCACGCAAGTAAAACGCCAGCCGTGGATATTTATTACTCACCCAAAAAATCAAAAGATGATGTACGGCGATAGATAAGGGGCCAAGACCGATACCGGCCATCCACCAATCCATTGAAATAATCGTCGCTTGTTTCCAGATCCCGAACGCTACGATAAACCCGGCCATGACCGCAATTAATCGAATATGACTTGAATCTCGAACGTGGACTCGTCGCGCCGTGAATGCGTAGTATACCAATTTCAAAATATACGTGAGCGCGAAAGTCAAGCCAAGCGCGAGTATCAAAACCTTCCATTCGCCTTTATCGAATAAGGCAAATACCACATCGTACCACCACGGTTTATCGCTCATTATCCAATCCCCATCGTTGAGTAAAATAATTTCCAATCGAACGTATCCCATGGATCAATTTTACGACCCGGGCTGACTTGAAAATGGCCGGGGATATGAGACAAATCTAACCCTTCATGCCCCATAAAAATTTCAGTTATCTTAGCAAGCGCGACATACTGTCTATATTCGTATGGGTCGTCACTGGAACCCACGCATTCGATACCGAGTGAACATTGATTGAGATTTTCCATGCCATGCCATTCAGACTTTCCAGCATGCCACGCTTGCTTATCAAGTGGTACGTTTAACTCTGCTGACCCGTCGCGCTGAATCATAATATGCGCCGACCCGTATCGACGCTCTGGCGGAATATCTAGACTTGTGAATACTTCCCGTTCCGATAATGGGCGATTGAAATCAATCCAAAACTGCCTAATCAAATCAGGATCGTAAGGATCATCAGGGTAAATGTTTTTAATTGACATACCATGTATGACAGCTAATTTAAATGGTTCAATATCCCGCTGCGAATAACAATGCGGGGGTAGATAATTTTCAGTTACCCCGGCGGCAATTAATTTCTCAAGTAATGTCATTTGCTTATCACCATCATTTTTTTCAGTAATGTCAAATCGCTTGACGACACCAATCCCACGGCCATTAGAACGATTGCGCCGAGTACGGCGAATCCCAAAAACGCTACCCAAAACAATCTCGATCCAGTTGCCCATATTTGTTGCGCCTTAGCCCATTCCTTATGATCCAAATAATGTTGCTCGGGTTCAATATAAAATTCATTTTTAGATGCAAGCGCCTTGACTATCCGATCAATATCTTTGTCGGTTAAATTGGACATTATACTGCGGCCTCTTTAATTATTGAATCTTAATAGCGCGTACATAGCTGTCTGCTTGCACAGTTAATTTAATCACGTCTGATACATTCTGCGCCCATTGGAGTTTAAACACTCCACCAGCACCGCCAGTTTCAATAATACCTTTGACATGCGTATAATTTTTATTATTAGCCACGATGCCAAGAACTAATCCTGCCGAGGTTCCCTCGTTCATACCGTTACTAGTTATGCTAGTGTTAGCTTGATTTGTGCCAAGTACTTGGAACCCATAAGTGCCATCAGCCGCCGACCAGAAATGTTTGGAATCACCAGCACCGCCAGTATTAAAGAATTTAATCTCAGCTTCAAAACTATAAATAGTATTAGCTTCAAGCGTCAATTTTAAATCATCATCATCTTGTAAAGTAGTTGAAGAAGTAACATCTTCGTCGGCACCCTTGACAGCTTCAAGAATCGTTTCAACAGTTGGGATAGTGATAAGCTCGAAATCGGTTGTACCCAAACGATAGCGGATTCTAATGCGTTCGTTTATTGTGATCGTACCCGCCGCGCTGGTACCCACAATGTTCTTTACGCCGAGTCCATTCACGTTGACAGTCGATGCGGCAGTATTCGTAGCGCCCGCTACGAATTCGCAAATCTGACCATCGAATAAACTTGCCGGTCCATGTTGGCCCGATTGCACATCAAGAACGTACGCATCGGCAACGCCGCTATCGTCATAATTATATCCGCGCCCTGATGCAATTTCGACAATGGCTTGGGTATATTCAGACGCCAATTGAGTTTCTGAATTGCCTGACGGGACAATGCCAGCGGATCGCAGCAACGCCTGTTGGAATCCGAAGATATCATTGGCGCGCCCTAATTCGTACGGCGTACCATCACCGGCACCGGGGGCAGTTTCATCTTTACCACTGCCGTAAGTATAATTCGCATCGGGCGCGGTAATGCGTCCCACGTATTTAATGCTTGGATTAATTGCCATTGTCGCGCGCCTCTTAAATGTAAGTTACAAGGATGCCCAACCATTGTTGGCTAGGGCAAATTTTCAAACACAATGTTTCAAATTCATTGCGCCGGGAAGTCTGTACATTCGCTTGATTCGGAAAAGTCTCACCGCCAATATACAGGAAATAGGGATATTTTGTAACGTCCGCCGGGATCACATAAGATTTCAGGTCATACACTGTCACCGTCGAGCCATCTTGGGCAGCTTCGTCACCATCCTGCATATCTAACGAACCATCACCAAGCGTGGTAACTGTCGGGACATATAATTTATTGACTAGCACATATCCTACCGGCTGTACCGTTGCACCATCCATAGCCACAGCTATGTCACCGTCCTGCATATCCGCGCCGCCATCAACCGACAAGTATTGTAAGTCTACAGACCCATCATTCAGGTAATCAAACGGGTTGCGCGGCGTGGCGGCACCTACGACGCCAAGCGCGGGTTCGGTTCCCGGCACCCACCATTCATGCACGTATACATCAAAACCCGCCGCTCGCAACGTGTCTTGGATGTATCGCGGGGATTGACCGCCGAGTGCCTTCCATGTGGCCGCCAATCGGTCGCGCCGTTCTTGCTCAATCGTGAGCGTATTGGGGAGCGCCCATTGTGATTCCCATTCGTCAAGCTCGCGGGTTGTATCAGGGAAGATGTCAAGCCATACGTCATCGAAGAATGTTTTTACATCACTTCCAATACCAGTAAGCCCCTCGAAAAATTCCCGAAGTCTCTTATCAGATTCCAAACGCCACGCGCGCGCATTCGGTAGTAGATGCTGGAAGATGCGAAAGAACATTAAATAAACACCACTGCCGTTGCAAGTTTGGCTTTTTCGCCCTGTTGTAAAATGTATATTTCCAAACTACCGGACACAGTTGTAGGGGTGAACGTGACGGTTGTAAAGGTTCCGTTTGCCGCCGATACAATATCATCGACTAGGCCGATCAATGCAGCGCGGGTTATACGATCCATTCTTGGCGGTATGGTAAGGCCATCAATAAATGGTTCAGCGGCAAGAAAGAATTCCGATACCGCCGCTGATATTTGCGTTTGAACAGTAGCAAGACCATCCACCACTAAATCGCTTACCGTTGCATCGAAGCCCACACGGGTAATTGCAATCGTGTTTGCTAAAGCATTTGCAGGGCGGCGACTGGCAAGCCCGTTATCGTCTAAATTAATCGAGTCAAGCGCCGCCTGCAATTGCGCCGCCGTAGGAATGCCATCCACTTCAGTGCTGGACTCAATATAGATGTTGACTTGTCCGGGGTCATCACTGGTATACGGATATGCATTAAGAACACCCGCAACGCCTTCGCCCCATATTTCATAATCGGAATATGCGCCGCCTTGGGCGCGCTTCTGGAAACGATCCTTAACACGTTGGCGGTAAACCTCGGTAGCTTCTGCATCTGCACCGGTCACGGTCTGACTTGCTACCACGGCATCGCGAGCAATGTTCGCTAAAGGATTAGCGAACGAAACAATATCCGACACGTTCAAATTGCCGATAACACCCGCACCGCCGCCGTTCGTTTGATCTGATACAGCACGTATGGTTGCCGGGATAGTTGCCGCATCAAGATTGACTGCACCGATGGTGATATATGTCACGCCGTTGTCACTGTTTACAAGTTGGGTACCTGATGGGAGTGTGCCGACTTGGTTTTGAACAGTGATGGTGATTATCAATTCGGCATTCGTGGCAGGTGTTGGATCGCCTACACCAATCAACCGCCCCCACTCGACTAATGGAATAACCGTTTCACCGTTTATGATTGTCTCATTGGCCGAGGCAAAGCGTACAAAAATTTGAAGAAATGTAAATCCTCCAAATTTGTAAAGCAGAATAAAGACGCCGCCCAATACTTTTGCAAGCACTCGCAAAAATGATTTAGGCAATAATGGAATCGATTGATTAAATGACGCTTCCATTTGCGCGACAATATTATCACCAACTTCTTTTGTTGTAGGAGTTATTAAGTTCATGCTGATACCTTCCAATTCTCTACAAATTCAAATTCTGATTCTTCACCTTGAGCGGTAATATCAATGGCTATCTTGACCCGGTTCACTCCGGGGATGCTCGCCAACACTTCAACCGTTGACGCGACTTTCTTTTCAATGAACCACGCAAGATCGCGAGTTACAGCATCTTCTATGCGACGCAAATTTCCTGATGTAGCCGGTAACGATTGTAATAGATGTTGGGTTTCACTTCGATATTGATCAACCGGATCTATCTCGGCAATATTTGCCCACCAATTAAAAGCGTTATCATTGCGCCCATCATCATCTTCATTGCCGCCGAACAATGATAGATAGGCGGCGGTTTCAAGACCGCCCGACATATCCAATACACCGTTGACGATGTTAATTTCACCGCCATCATCGGTTTGATATAATAAGATGTCGCCTTGTTGTGCCATTACGTATTCGGTCCTGTGTTGCCCGGAGGTGTACCCGCCAAGTGAACATGTGCATCCAATTCCTTACCATTCAAACTCAAGCTACTAGGTACGGTTACATTACCAGCCGCATCAATGGTAACACCATTTATATTTACGCTCCCATCGGTCAGTAATGCAATCGACCCGAGGGCGTTTGATAGTAATGCGGACCCATCATTTTTAAGCCACAACTCTACCACGGTTATACCTGTAGTTTGATCTCGGGCAATAGTCCGCTTCTCCCCGGCTTGCGCCAAAGGGATATTAATCGGGTCTAGGTAGCCAACTACGGCTTCGCTACCAGTACGCGGCATGGCGACGAGCACGGCAATATCCCCCACGAGAGGCGGTGAGTCGTCGCCGACGGGCGCGAAATGATGGGCCGTCACATTCGCACCACCGCCGGGGTCAACCTTAACGTCGGTCACTTGAGCGCCGTTAATCGTGGTCCTAATGTACGACAATACTGCTGCTAGCCTTCCCATGGTAGAGACTCCGGCACCTTGCCACTAAATGACCCGGGCATGACCAAATTCAACGTAGCAATTTGCGAGGCCCGTTCGCTGTTGAAATCTACAGATCGTATGATAAATTCGTACTCATTATAAATCATGACCCCCGGTGCCAACAATGTAATGGTCGTATTCGGAGTCCATAGATCGCCGTTAGGATCTCGCCAAGTATCCACAGTGATCGTGTATGATGCGGCATTACCAAACATGCGCCCTAGTTTGGCCTCGACTGCGGCTTTCACATCGGCATTCTGTGCGTCGGTTACTTTAAAATTGAGCGGACGAATGACACCTTCGAGGCGTTCATTCTTCGCAGTATATTGTGAGCCTGACATACCGACCGATACCGCTTCCATGCCCGTAACATGGCTGTAATAATCTTGCGAAACAAAAGTCGGATTCACAGAAAGTAACGGTGATGCCCCCTGTTGCAATCGTGCGACCGGGTTACCGGGTTCGATAGATTTCCAAAATAACAACGCACCTTTATTTGTACTAGACATTACAAGATTGCGTTGTTTGGCTAATTCAATAAGGAACGCAAGAATTTTCTTCTCAGGTTTAGCCGCCACGCGAGCGAACCTCGCGCCTTGCTCAGCTTGAAACTCAACAGCTAAACCAAACGGCGCGACCATCGATGCTGCGATATCTTGCAATCCCTGATTGTCAAACTGTAAGCGTGACGCATCAGTAGCAGAAGGCGTGCAATCATTCAGCACGCCGGGAAGCGAATAGCCGCTAACAGATATGGTGCGCTTGCCGTTTTCTAATACAGGAACTGACGATATCATTACCCCCGCAAAGAATGGTACGCCCCCAATAAGAACCTCGATAGATTTATATGAAAAAGGCCTAAACGCTTCGCGGAATTCTGGGTTATCAACTTCGAATGGCGCGGCAAAACTAATCGTGGCCATCGTATCCATCGAACGCGATATATGGATCGTATCCCAAAATCTAAATCGATTGCCATCAATTAGGATAGCAACTTCATTGATATTATTGGCAACGGAATTTTGGGAATCATTTTGCGGATCATCTTGTAATGCCGGTATCACAAGGGATGTACCGGCAACCAATGGTTCTGATGCGCCGGGGTTCGCTCGCGCTATTTTATTAGCGTCAACTTCGGTCCCGTAATTCCTACGAGCAATCGTATCGAACGTATCGCCCGCTAAAACTTTATACGAAATAGACAATATCGCGCCCTCTAGGTACCTCAAGTATTTCCGATCCACTCAATTCGTTCGAGCTAATAAAGAAATCAAGTTGATCATCGACACTGCTGTATAGCTCAGCTACTAAATCGATAATCGTCCGGGGATGGGTCAATATAATATGACGTTCCTGTTTAAGTGAGAAAGATATTTCCACAAGGAACCCGGCAGCAATGGCGACGGCTTCCTGCAATTGTTGATACGCGCTACCGGTATCTATCTCTGACAACTCTTTAAAATTATCGTCGCGCCAATTGGTTACAGCTTCGAATTGATTAAGAATCGTCTCTGCGGCGACAATGGCTTCGACTTTCGTAACGAATTGATTGTTTAACGCCGATATTATGTACCCCGTCACATATGTTGATACGTATAGATCGTTAATATGGAATTTGTTCGAATCACCATTGTTAGCATTTATGATAACGGACACTAGTTGACCATAAGTATCGAAACGCGTTTCGATACTCGACGATGATGCGCGCGCGGGGGTTTGGATCAGTTGCGTAGTTTGAGCCGCTAGCACCGATAAGTTGGATGCCAGAATAGTAAGGCTTGTCTTAATCGAATCCGAAATTGCGGCAAATTTAGTACGCACATCATCTTGCGTATCCGCCACCGGTTGCAACTCGCTTGATGTAATATCTAACGCGGATTCAAACGAATTTTCAAAGGTGGCTTGATCCACGACAGTATCTAACTTAACCACTTCCTCAAATTCATCCGCCGCCGCCAAATTATATTCATCAACAGCGTTCGATACTGAATTTGCGGGGTCAGTTTGAACAGTCGGATAGACAATATTAATTGTTTCCCAAAAAGTTACTTCGATCACCGCCTGATTAGCTGCGGTTTTAAGATCGTCGCGACGCGTTATCGTACCGAAAGGTACAACATTAATGGTCCCATATAACGGATGATCTAACTTACCAGCGCCCTGCTCTATCAATGCATTTTCAAATGCCGTCGCTTCTATATCGTAATCATCGCCCCAAAAAAACATTCGAAGCGGATAGCGTCTACCCGAGTGACCTAAATCCTGAACATACGTCCCATCCACATCGGGAAATTCAAAACCCGTTGTCTTCTTGTCCACGGTCCGGCTTAAATCTTCATAAGCAAACACGGTGCGTACGCCCGATGGGGATGTATACGCGGCCTCTTTTATTCTATCGTTCCACGCCATTACAATGCTCCCGAGCTTTGCAGCGTCAGACCAGCGCCAAGCTTACCCTTGGTAACTTCCGCGCGCCCTGTGCCGTCACGAATGGTAACTTCGGCGGTACTGCTAGTGCTCTGCTCGCTGATGGTACGCGCCAGCCGATCTTGAGGGCTTACCATTTGAGATTCGGCACTCTTTTTATCTGCACCAGCATCGTCACCTTTGCCAAGCCCGAAGAAAGCCGCGAGTTTACCGCCAGCACTTACAATCGCGCCAATGCTGCTCTTAATAAATTTAATCGCCTTGATCAATAACATTATCGGCAACAATATAAACTGAATAATACCGGGCATTCGATCAAACATTGAAATTACGTCATCAATCCATACGACAAGTGCTGTAAATGCCGCGATCAATGCAAGCACCCCGACAATCATTAATATGAGTGGGTTAGCTGCCATCACTAGATTAATCAACGTCATAATACCGGCAAGCACGTTCAACACTGTCGATAAAATCACAACGGCGGCGACGATTTTCAATATAGTCACGCCATGTTCGGCTAAGAATCCGAAGAATTTAATAAGTCCGGCAATACCATTCCCGAGACGTTCCAGTATAGATTGTTCTTTATCCAATTTTTTAAATGTTGCAACCAATTTATTAACAGCCGTCTTTATAGTATTTATAAATTGAGCTACGCGCGACTTAATGAGTTCCTTATTCGTGACAATCCATTCACGCCAAGCGCGAAGGTTTCTTGTAATAGCGGGCAGCAATGGAAGGATGACATCGCGCAATAACCCGCCTAGACTGCGTTTAAGGCTATTCGCCGCATCGTTATAGTCCTCTGCGTGCTTCGCCTGTTGCATTGTGACCACACCATTCTGGCGTTGCTCTAGGCGTAATTTTTTAATGGCATCTTCGCTTTGTTCGGTAATATTAATAAGCTTCGCGCCGCTTCGACCGAAGGCCGCCGTTGCGAGCGCCGTTTTCTCCATCTGATTTTTCGTATTCCGCATAGCTTTTAAGTAAATTTTAAACGCCTCGGCAGAACTTTTCGCCGCAAGAATTTGTTTCAGTAATTGAGGATTCGATTTTTTAAGAATGGTTACAAGCGTGCCAGTACCGGCGCGCGCCTCACCTATGGATTTTGTAAATTTCTCGATACCCTTATCGAATTCTTGAGACGATAGTCCGCTTTGTTCGGCTACAAATTGCCATTCTTGGAATTCTTTAATGGGGAATTTTAAGCGCCGGGTACGCTTCGCTAACTCATCCGCCGCATTTGCTACACGATTAATAGCGAATGCCACGGCTATAATGCTCGCTATAGCGACGCGACTACCAAGCCTAAGCGCGGCCTTGGCACCGCGCTTTAATCCGCGAATCACTTTATTAAGTACGCGGTTGACTGATCGTAGCCCACGCGACATAGCGCGGGTAAATTTACCGACGCGGTTTTGCATACGGGACACGGGGGCCGTTACACGATCTACCGCTTTAAATACGGACTCGATTGAAAACCTGCCCGCCATCATTAACCCCTCGGTTTTGTTTCATGCTTCAACTCTGCGCGCAATCCGTTATAAAAAAATAAAATTTCGCGCGCTTTTAAAGTTCGAACGTCCGGCAAGCCTGAATAATCTCGGGCAATCTGCAACACCATTTCGGCGTATACATTATGCCTTACATGTAGCCCCTTTGATAATTTTTCGTCTGCGCCGTTTCGGACCAATAAGGTGCAGACTAGTCCATTAAAAGCGAAAAGAGCGCCATACAAATTTTGGCATCGATACCGGCAAGCCCTGAAATTACGTTCGGGTGAACCTTGCACATCGCACCCATGACCGCAAATGTTTGTGCGATGGAATGGTTTTTCTTTTTACCGTCCATCTCCATCAATGATGCCCCGGTAGTTTCATGGAAGGTAAGAGGCTCATGATGTTTCGAATTCGGATTCGAAGGGGTGTATACGGCTTCGCCTTCGTCATTGATCACCAGCGAACCATTGCCAATAGCGCGCAATATACGTCGCTTCTGTTTTTCAAACGCCGTTACATCTTCCGTGTCCATTACAGACGTATCGACATCTAAGTCCATACACTCAATGAACCGATCAAACTCGGCCTTGGCCGCCTCTACCTCTACAATAATCGTTTCGTTTTCCATGGTGTTCGCCCTATTTTAAATTGGTGCCACGCGGCAGATTAGTAACGCCCTATGTAAACTTACTGCTTGGTCAGTTCACCCGGCCCCATCAAGGAAACAGCCGTTGTAGCGTTCTGGCTACTCGTTTGCGTCTCGCCGACAATTTGCGCCCGACCTTGATACACCGCGCCCGACGCATATGTAATCGCAATCGGAAAGTAATCATTCAAATTCGATAGACTCTGTAAAAATTCCTGATCACCGCGCGCATCATCGGTATTAAGCGTAAGCCCGTCAATCGACAATGAGACACGCGTTTTAATAATGCGTGAGCTCCCGTCGCCATTGGCCTGAACTTCATTTTCGAAGCCGCCCAATTTCCGTTGTGCTTCCGCATCAGCGGCAACTGGAAAATTACGACCGTTCAATATTACTGATTCAATACTTCCGCCTACAGCCATGGTTATATCTCCTTAAAATTAGCCTACGATTGCCGATGTTCCAAAAAAGAAACCAAACGAAAGTCCAACCGATTTAATGTTTGTGTTACCACTCAGGGTAACAGTGATGTTCATATTCAAACGCTTCGGGTTAGCGCCGTCAATTTCCGCAACGATGCTTGCCTTTGCGGTATCGGGATCACTAATAATAGCTTCAAGCGCCAAAACATCCACGATAGCCGCCGCAACAGCTACCATCGACTTAGGCTTTTTAGCGTCACGATTGGTTGTCGGCTGGTCATCTGGAATTAGCGGCGCACCATCCCACTCAGGCTTATTAAATTCCAAATCCAAGTTGTAGATGATGTTCATAAGCTTGACGATATCCACAACGTATTGATACGCAGGCGTCGGGTCACCGTCAGGTTGATAAAACGTGATGGTATCCGAAATATTGATCACGCCGTTCTTGACCTGAATCGACGAACTACCTTTTTTAAAAGCTTCGTCACGATCCGCATATGTCCACTGCTCGCCGTCAGTACCCGGCACAAGACCGCTAGCGTCTTGGCTACCGTAATCATGCGCCGGATTATTGTTTGCCACTACAGCAATACGCGCCAATTGGCGCGCGGCGACCACAAGGGGCAAATCGTTTGACCCCGGCGCTACCAATTGTGCATTCGTACGATCAGTTTTGCGAGCGTCTGATACAGCCGTTGCCGCCGCAACAGTGGTGGCGGTGTTGCCAGTAAATGCAACCATCGGTTTACGGACCAGCGCACCCCATCGACCTTCGCCAAAGGTACTATACTTACCGAGTGTGGTCGTATCGGCAATGTCCAAACAATTGAGGAACATGGTCTCCCATACGTCGCCAACTTGAGCAAGGGCCGCATCAATGTCAGGATTCACCAAACCACCGACCGGCTGCGTGATAGCAAAGGTATTCCCCGCCGTGGTTGAACCAATGACTTCAATATAAAGGTCGTTGGCGGATGTGCCTTCCCATTTCGAGGTGATGGTTGTTCGATCCGGGGTCACCGCCGTTGCCGCAATGACAGGCATATCGAGTACCGCATTAATTGCGGCGGTCATTAAGCCAGCCACAATAGCGGCAGTATCGCCAACAGCGATAACAAATTCTTCGGAATCGATATTATTGATACGCACTACATACGACGCGGCAACAGTCGGCGCGATTGTCGGCGTCACATCACCGGCAGAAGCAACACCTGCGGCATCGTCAACAAGCGGATAAAACATAACGGGAATGTCGCCAACCCCGTCACCGTTCGACGGGAACAATTGTTTAGCGGCCAAATGAATTGGCGAACCGAATCCGTAAGCTTGGGCGACCGCAAGCGCACTGGTATGCTGCGCCTTGACGGTTGAATAAATCGATGCAGTCGCACCTTGGCCGACAACCGAAATCTGTTGCGGGAGTAACGCCACGCTGCCGACGCGCAAATCTTTAAAATCGGTTGCGATGCCAAGTACGCGCGCGCGAGCGCTTGCGGACACCGCTGAATTAATAGCCATTGGTCATATCTCCTTACGGTAATGTATAATCATAATCAGTTCCGAGGACGATTTGTCCATCCTCGGTTCGTATTATATCAATTGATGCGATTTCTAATACTTCCTCGGCAACTTCGGGGCTGAATTCGTTAAACTCTACACGAAAAGCCAATCGTGCGCCCACTATTTGTTGCACCGTTCGACCATCTATCTGCGGTTGAAATACTGTAATAGATTGCGGCCATCGACGCCACACCACGCCGCGAAGGGCTAGATATGTATATTCACCAGCCATTAAAATGTTACGAACAAGACGTAACACTCGCTGAACCTCAAGTGCTGCATCTTTATCGCCCGGGGTATGGCCGCCAGCCGGTACATCCTCGGATACACCGAGACCGTAACAATCGATATTAAATATGGCTTCGCATTTCTGTCGATCTATACTATTACTGGCGGACGGGTCGAAGCTTGAATTATCAAACCAAACATTCACAATGGGGGTTTCGTTTGCCTGATCATTCTGCCATTTATCCCATGGATTCGATCTTTCAGTGTATATCTCTAAATCCCATTCGGCAGGGTCTTTGCCACCGGCAGTCGCGAGCGCCTTTTGACTGACCACTTCCGCCGCTAATATTGCCGCGATCTGATCACGAACAATTTCGAAATTGTCAAATTTATCTATAAGAGTAGGAATAGTCATTTGTATATCTCAAGCATACATACAACTATACCAAGGGTTCTATCAGGATCAGCTTTCGATACTTTAAAAGTGAAAGCATTCCCATTGATGTCATCGAATGTAATCAGCCACGGCTTGCTTGCCGCATCGGCGATGCCCACGGGTATTCCTAACCCCTTCGCGGTCAAGGTTGATATGCGCAAAACAGCGGACGCTAAGCGCCCGCTGACTGCTTCCCCGGTATCAGGGTCGATAAGCTGGCTTATGTCATTTGAATAACCCTTGAGCGCGCCTACAGTGCCGTTAGGGTCCGTTACACTAATGGGCCAACCGAAACCATAGACATCATCTTCAAGAATACCAGCAAGGTCGGTTTCGGCTGTTGCTCTTAAGCTCATGACTTAACGATGTGCCCACTCTCGACCAGCTTGTCAATCGTATCCTGACCACCGGGAACATAGTTCGCACAAACTTCGTCACCATCCGAAAGAATCCCGCGCAGACTTGTAATCGCTTTGCCGGATGCGATGCAATACGGGAATGCCTTGGCTTTCTTCTCGGCGACCTTGGCCTTGGCTTTCTTCTCGGCGACCTTGGCCTTGGCTTTCTTCTCGGCGACCTTGTCAGCCTTGGCTTCGGGTGTCATAGCTTTTTCAGCTTCCAAATCCTTGACCAATTGAACAAGTTCATCATTGGTAGCATCCAAATTGAGCTTGGTAGCATCCTTTCCAAGTGCTTGCGCGAGCGCAATCGCTTGTGCTTTTAAAACGTCATTGCTAGGCATATTTAATCCCCTAAGTTATTCGATTAATTATTAGATGCCAGTATCAAGGCAACCAAAAGTATCAATGGCGGTCGGGATCAACAGCGGGCGCGTACCAGCTTCAACAACCATCGTCGAGCCGTCTTGCGTGATCCAACCATTCATCTGCAGGTCAAGCATCTGACCCGGCACACGCACACGCTCGGTCAATGCCGAAGGTACGCGAGGATCTGGTGCGCCGATACGCGGGATACCGCCAAAGGTTGCATCCATACGACCCGCGCTATCGCGCATAATTACCTTATCATCTGGTACAAACTTGGTAGAAACGCCCGTCTGAGGGTGTTTGAAGCGGCCACTATGGGTGTAAATGTCCATTTTATAGTTACCAACTTCAATAACACCTCGAAAAATACCACCGTTACCTATGCGATCCAAGGGGACAATACCGTTACCGCTCATGCGACGATTATCCATGCGGGCGAGGACTTCTGCATCTTTGATAAACTCTTCAAAGGAACCTTCCCCCATGGTAATCATATCGACATTCCCTAGCCCATCGGTACGAACCACATTCGCCAACGCATTGAGGTCAGCCAAAATCGTAGAAGTACCCGTATTCCACGCGTTGGCCGCAGTCGGAAAATGCGAAGCCTTAGGCTTATAATCGATAGTATAAACGGCAACCCCGTTTTCATCGATCAAGGTCACGGATCCTGTGGTCATAACCTGCGAAGCTTGTTCCTCAATCGCACGCAGAATCTTACGCTGCAATTTACGACCAAGACGCATTCCTCGACCAATTGCATTGGCTTGGAAATCAACTGCCGCGAACGGGTCTTGTCCGGGCATACGCTTAAGCAAGTTATGAGCATTGATATTGCCCGCTTCCCTGTGAATGGGCGCTTTGAATTCTTTGTTCGTGTAAATATCCTCAGAATTCAAACGCGCACCGGTAGACAAATCCTGAATTGCAATGGAGATATCTTCCTCGCTTCGGATGATATCAATTTCGACAGATTCAGAATCGTAAAAATTGCTTGGCGGGGATTGAAACATCCCCGACAAAAACATCGTCGGGTCTGCGTTTTGCTCAAACGCCTTAAGCATTACTTTTGTGGTTTCACCGCTCATAATCTAATCCCCTTACTGGTTGTCTTGAATGTTAAGTTCGGAAACGCTCAGTGCGACAATACCAAAGTCGCGCAATGCATCCACAATACGATCTGTCACGGTGCCGCCAGCATCAATCACCAGCTTTTCACGCCGGACTTGACCACTGACCATCGCGCGCGCCGATACATCGACCACGCCGGTCTGCACGCTTTCATATGTTAACACCATGGACGGAATCTGCGCGCCACCTACACCAGCAACGGCAAAGATAACTGCATCACCATCGGCCACAACAGTTAGCGAGGCTTTATCACCAACAATAAAGTCCGCAGCGCCATCAGTGATGGTAAAGGTCATACCCGCAATGTTAAAGACCGTAGCAACACCAGCACCCACAATCGTTACCAGATTATCAGCGACAATATTACCGTTCGGATCAACCAACTTGAAAACACCGCCATTAACAACGGCGACAGTACATTCAAGATTATAAGCGCCGACCAAAGGAATCACATCGCCAGCGACTACGCTCGCGACTGTAAAGGTGCCGTCGCCAGTATTACCACCATCAGCGGCAGCGGCAATGGCATCGACAACTTGTTTGCGTGCAAGGATGGTGCCTTCGACATACGTGTCGGCACCGGGAAATTTAAGAATGACATTATCATGGACCGCATCTTTAAGGATGACAGTACCAAGATCAAGATTCGTTACGATTGGGTCGGTCATTATTGTGCAACTCCCATGTTATCGGCAAGCTTGGCAGCTACTGCCTTATCATTTTCATCAACATCAAGATCGCCGGACTTGGTTTCAATCTTGCCCGGACCTTCCCCGGCGCGCGCGACAATGGCGGCCTTATTCATGTTGGCGGCCAGATACTTCGCATTCACGGCGGGGGTAAAGTCGGTGCCGTCCTTGATGCACGCCAAGGCATACACCATATCACCCGACGCTTCACCCATTGTTGCGTGCGCATCGGCGCGACTACGTTCCTGCGCGATGCCCGTTTTAACACCTTCATCGACCGCCTGTGCGTACAGGGCGGAGTGTTCCAGTTTCAGTTGGGTCATATCCATTTTTACATTCCTCGTGGTTAGTTTTCCGCCGCCCTCGGCGGTTGATTTCAAAACGATTGGTATCACGTTACCACCGTGATTGTCAAATTTAGCCGTTAACTCGACTGAATCATCAATCTCAGCAACAACTTCTCCAGATTGCGTAATAACGCTATCAATCATCCCAGCCTTGAGCGCATCGGGCTTTTCGGGGTCGGGGTCTCGCGCAACAAGTGCTTCACCCTTTCCAAAATTTGCAATAACATCTTCGGCAGTAATATTGCGACCGCTTGCAACAGCGTCTATAAATATCCGCTCCATGGCATCAAGTTCTTTTTGTACGATACTTTGACCTTGCGCCGTAGCAATATCAGGATCTTTATTCGGCGCATTGGCCGATACAATACTGATACGTTTGACACCTTCGCGAGACAATGCGTCGGTAACATCAACCCCGGCCATCATCACACCGATAGAGCCGGACAACGCGAGTGGAGTCATTGCAGTAATGCGATGGGCCGCTGTAGCTACATAATAACCAGACGACGCAAGCACTCCATGATTTTCAGCAATGACAGTTTTCTTGGATGCCAAACTCTGAATCGCTAATCGCGCGGCACCCATACCGTCAACGGTGCCGCCCGGGGTGTTCATCGCTAGACGCACGGTCTTGATGCTTTCGTCCGCTTCAAGCTCGCGCGCGGCGGCAATAATTTCATTATATCCCGTACCACCAAACCCAAAAAATCTGGCAAGCGGACTCGGACCCATGGGAGTCAACATTCCTTTAACAGTAATGATCGCCTCACCCGTTATATCATCGCGAGTAATGATTCCATCAGGCTCACCACCACCAAACGCGGCAATGGCTGCGGCACGTTCGTCGAACGTCGCGTTCTCTATCTTCTCAAGATATTGACGCGCGTACGATTCTTGCAATGCGTAAAGTTCCATAATCAAACATTCTCCACGTAACCCTGCCCATTAATAATAAACGAACCGAGCGTTGTCAAATTATCTTGCACTAAAACATCCATGTAATCACCTACGTCACCATCTAGACGTATAGTAACACCAATACGATTAAAACTTCCGCGCGCGGAAGTGCCAAACAAACTTGCACCAGCCTTATCCGAATAAGTTACATCGTACATATCAGCAATAATATCGCCGTTCGTTTTCCAATTGGTAAATGAAAAAAATTGACCACCAATGTAAGCCCGTAAAACAACACCATTCGTAAGTGCCGCAATACTACCAAACTTATCATCCGTTGCGGCGGCACTATGAGTCATTGCAAGAATAATGCGGTGAAGATGCCAGACCTTTCCCGCCTCAGGAGCTATTCGATGAATGATCGGAACGGTCAATGTTCCGGCAGTAGCTTTCAAATCAGTATGAATAACTTCTACCAGATCGCCGATACCATAGGGAAAATCTAACGGACGATCTAAAGTTAATACATTGCCACCGGGCTTCGCCGTGATGATGGGGAATGTAGTTTCAATTTGACCATCATTAATCTGAATAGCATCCCCAACAGTAAAACCAACATCACTGGCAACTTCTACCTGAGTGTCACCGGATGTCACGATGGCAGCGACCGTTGAATTAATCCCACTGTGCAAATGGAACAGTTCGTTAAACACATTATGATGGTCCACTTGGTGCGGACCACCACCATTGCCAACAATGCCGCCCGGTAACATCACAGGTCAACCCTCACCGCGCCCGCTTTACCCTTGCACCATACGTATACATCAATACCTGCCCCTGCGGATATTTGTAAGGGCGATACAAGCTTTACAGCCCCAGTAAGATCAACGGGCGCACCACCTGTAGTATCCCGATATGTCTGATAATACGCGTCAGGGTCGGTTTTCATAATATGTATGATGCCGGTTGTTTTGTTGGTAACAACCTTAGTCCACACGCCTGCTGGACAAGATATTACTGCGGGATCGGCCATTATTTATTCCTCAACAATTACGCCGGTATTTTCAAGAGCGGTAGTAACCGCCTCAACCATGCCGGGGTTTTCATTTTTGATCAACCCTGCATCCACCAATGGCTGCAAAGCCTCTGCAAGCTGTACGTTCTCGCGCTTCAATGTTTCTACCACCTTACTGAATTTCATTCCAGTTAGATACTTAGACATACGGTCGCGAGTGATAGACCCTTCGGCAACCATATTTGTGTAAGCCTTCACATCCTTAGCTAAATCAACGCTCGGTTTAATCGCACCCGCCCAACTCGCAAGCACCCATGCGCCAAATCGATCCCATTGTTCCGGGTCGCGCCAAGCATCTAAGAATCCGGGAGTAACGATATTTCCACTCAATGTTTCCGATATCAACCATTCTCGATATATGGGATTATTGTACGAATCGCCTTGTTCGGCGCGCCGACGATCAAGATACATTTTCCATTCGTTGACAGCGGCACGGCTTGCGCTGTAGTTGCTCGCAAACGACAGCGTTAAAATCTCAGGCGGCATTTCGTTTGCCCAAGCAATCGCATTGATGATTGCCGACTCGAACACTCCGAAATTTACATTGGGTCGCCGGGTGTCATAGCTAACGGGCTTCTCGCCATGCTGCAATTCTTGAAATATGAGACCGGGTATTTGCTGACTAAATTCTATATCCTTACGACCCGCCGAATCATTTTGCGTGGTAACGCTATCGCGGCGCGTTGCACCAGAATTAATCGGGAGACTACCCATCTTATCTTGATTTTTTTCAATCCACATCGCAATCATAGAATTGACCACGGCGGCGCGCAATTCCGCATCACGATTGCGATCCATTTCTTTTAACGATTGCATGACAAGGGCGAGCAATGATGTACCACGCACATCATCAAGCAATCGCTCAGTGCCATAAACTAACCACGCTTGGGTGCGGCCAGTCTTTGCGCCAACTGCGGTAACGCGACGATGCTTTCCGTTGGCTTGATTAATAAAAAACGCAACGTGCCGACCATCCGAATCAACCTCAACGCCTTCGACAATCTTATTGCCGCGATTATTCGCGGCGCGAATGAGTGTATCGCTTTGCGGATACGATACGTGTTCAGCATCGAAAAGATCAATTAAGGGTAGCCCGGTCGGACCTTGACGAAGTACGACAAGCACATCGCCGGATACAATCGCCATCATGCGCGCTTGCTTTTCGAGTTCCGCATATGTGCGAAGACCGCGATAGTCGCAAAGCTTTTTACTATTGCCCCAAATAGTATGACGACGTTCGGTATTCTCGGACCACTCCGACAATTCTTCGCGATCAAGACCCAATATATTAGCGTCGGGCGTAGCTTCTAACGACAGCCCTTTATTAATCTCATTGGTGATCATGCGTCGGATAAGACCGCGCGCATACAAATTTTCAGTGAATAGTTGTTTGGAGCGTTTGCGTAGAAGCCAATGGTTGACTACCTCATAATCCTTGGTGATACCAAAGCTATTATAAAATTTATCGCCCGTCCAAGGCTGGCCGGACGTAACCCCGCCAACATAATTTGCCATAGCATCAACAGGTATGACAGGTATGCTGTCATCGCTGGTGGGGATAGCCATATCTAAAAATGAATCATTCACCAGCCCGGCACCCCAATTACTGTACCGGTACCATTTTTACGCGCTTCATAAATAGTAAGACGGTTCACCAATACATCAATCGCAGCATTCATGCCGGGTATGCTTGCCTTCGTGACCGTCTGCGTGGATTGTCCAGTATTGAGGGTGTACGACTGCACGCCATCGATGGCAAGCGCAAGGACTGCCGCTTCATAGGCTTCAATCAACGCCTGTGTCGCGGCAATTCGGGTGTTGTACCATGCAGTATCAAAGGATGCCATTTCAGGAATATACACTATGAGTCGGTGTAGTAAAGCTTCTCCGCTTCTAGATAGTCCCAAAACCTAGACCATTCGACCGACTCAAGTTCGAAATGCTGCACACAGATGCGCCAAGCGATGATGTCTACAGCCGCATAACTATAGCCTAAAAGATCCCATAATTCGTTGCGAGCATTGCCCGGACGATACCAAAAATAGCTAGTGTTACCGTTCGCGTCTATCTTCTCCCGGCGCGTCTCGACCGTTAATTCCTTGAGTTGTTTATCTGTGATGTCCACGGGGGCGTTGAAGTGATACGACTTTTGCAGTCCCGCTTCCTCTACCCACTCGCGGCGCAGCACCGGGGCCATCCGGTCTTTGTAATGATCAACTAAAATGCGATAGCCGACGGTCCCGGATTGGGTTGTGAATTCGGCAAACTCTTTGATGGTCTGATTCTTGGAGGGACGGTCCCGGCCAAGTATCGGATACACCCCGCTGCTATAATCAGCGCAAAAATTACTAACCGTATCGTTTGCATACCCGGCATCAATGAGCGTATTAATTATTTTATATCGCTTCCCATCGTCGGCGACGTATTCTTTTTCTTCGATCAGTTCACGAAGGCGACCCCATACCGGACTACCTATCTCGCTACAATCATCCTCGCCGGTTGCCGTCTCATAACGCCAATAATCAATTACAAAGCACCGGTTGTCGCGGGCGTGTCCAAAGACTGTAACGGCAAGATTAGTTTTATGTACATCGACTTCACAAGTTAGAAATAAAATCGGTGAACCACAATGTTGCATCGCATACTTGTTTGGAATCTGACCAAGACGATAGACGGCGCGGCGATGTGCCGACACGCTAGTGAAGCGAACCTTCGAACCCATGATTTCAAATGGCTCAGCTAAAATATTATTATAAAATACTTGGTACTTGGTAATGTCCCGCACCTTCCGTTCAATAGGGTCGAACCCTTGAAGGTATGAGCTTACGCATTTATACCATGGTTGCATTCCAATCGGTGAATACATTGCCGGTAAATGATACGAACGGATGAAAGGCTCTACCGGTCGCGCCGTTGCCAACCAATGCGCTCCGTGATCTTCTGAAAACAATCGCTCTTTATCATGTTCGTAATGTCCATGTCCGCAATTCTTACAAAGATAACGAACAGACTCATGGATTAATTGACCAGCTTCCATGTCCCATGTGAACCCGCTAACAGCCCCCGTCTCTTTATCGACTGTTTCCCATCTTAAATGTTGTGGATATCCACAGGACAAACACAACACCATATATTTACGCTGGTCGCCGCGCTTGTATGCTTTATAAATTTTCGATCTACCTTTGATCAATGGCGTAGAGCCGCGACCAATTTTGCGACGCTCCCAATATGCCGCGCATCGATCATCACTAATCACGTCGGGGTCTCCATCCTTACCGACAGTATCAGGCCATGCGTCGAGTTCATCCTTAAGCATTATCATAATCGAATGTGCGCGCATCTTGTCGGCATTGCGTGCGCCGACAGGCATCATATAGCCGCCACCCTCCCATTGAAGATGATCTTTTGTTTTACCAGTTTTTTTTGTGCTGGCTTCATCGCTCGAACGGATAATGTGACCAAACCCTGATTGATTAATCATGGGTATAATATTATTTTCGATACGCGCCAGCGCAAGTTCCTTATCGGCGGTCATATACATCATCGGCACCGTTTTGACATGCGCCATAATATACAACATTACGGATTCGAGCAGTGTCGTAAATGTAATCTGTACGCCCTTCATCAAATTTATTTCGCGTATAAGACTGTCGATATCGTAGCAATCAATAATCTCACGCATGAAGGGATTCACATCGTAGCGGATGTATCCGGGGATAGGCGTTACGGATTCGGGAAGGTATCGATTCGCCTCGTTAAAATCACTCGGCTTTACGTGGACCACTTCATCGGTAAGCCCCTCGATTTCGCTGACGATCCAGTCAACACCAATGCGGTCTAGGTCAGGCATTTGTCAAAGCCCTCTTGATTTTAGATTTCAATGGTCGGATGAATGATGTGATCTGTTCTTTAACGAATTTCTCTACATCCTCTAGCGGTCGACCCGCGCCGTGCATCGCCGTGACGCGGCGGGCGATGGTTTTAGCGCCATCGGTCATCATCTTGATATGCGCCGCCTCGATGGGATCTATAACTCCGACCTTGACCAGTTCCCGGCTGACCAACTCGCCCTTGGTTCTAGCGTTCTTCAGCCGCTTCTCGTTGATATCCTCAATCGCCTTGACCGCCTTTAGCCAATCTAGGAATCGTTCATCGGTGCCGAAACGGAAAATCAGATCCCGAATCGACATATCCAAAAATTCGATAATATCCTCAGGGATCTCATGGATGATTGTATCGCCTTTTTTCTTGGTCGCCGCCGCTGCGGCATGGCCGCGAACATGAGGGGTAGGAGGTGGAGGCACGGCGACGATAGCGGCTACATCGCCGGGGGCCGGAATCATCCCCGCCGCGTCCATGAGTTTGAGAAGTGACTTGCCCCGCCCGTAGCCGATCTTCAAACCCCGCTGCAATCCGCTAGCGGTATAGCGGCCAGTGGTCCGGCAATGGATAATCGCCGATTCGTATAACGGGTCGATACCCGGGGCCGCGCCGGGGATGCGCGATGCCGCTTTATCCTCCAAATATTTAACGGCGACGGGATGTGCCGCGTCGATGCGGCGACCATCCACCGCCAGTTTAAGAATACCGATACACGCTTTGGTGATAGCGGCAGGGGAAACTTTCGCCAGCCTCGCAAACTCCGATCTTGATATACATTTTTTACTCATAAGCGGCATCATAGCCGCTTACGCTCAACGGTTAAAGTC
>SDBU01000995.1_pt1 | contig 41509 bp, 69 predicted proteins | sample 2277071 | NCBI WGS metagenome assembly SDBU01 (sample SAMN10397929, study PRJNA504765) | marine sediment metagenome | isolation source: marine sediment core GS08_GC12, 126 cmbsf | place: Arctic Ocean: Gakkel Ridge, Loki's castle | collected 2008 | reverse complement strand
TTATAGAAAAAAGATTTTACAATAAACCACTACTATATAACAAACTATATACAGTACTGTACAGTACAGAACTATTAATAATAATAATAATAATAATAATATATGTTCTAAAGGAAGGAAAGGGGGGGTGTTGCGTAGTCTATTTTAAGCTTAAAACCATATTAACCACATGGGAAAAATGGTTTTGCGCAGTACAATCAAATCTTTTTCAAATACTTCTTACAGTAATATTCCCCAATTGCAAATCCTGCTTCTACCAAACCGGCACTAGCAATAGCAACAGTTGCACTATCGAACAAGAACAAACCTAACAAACCACCTACAAATGTTACTGCAAGATGTTTTCTTCCTTTCAAAAATTCTAGAAGAGACCAACCTTCAAAACTGAAATTATCACTTAACAATTTAGACATTTTTTACCTCCGTTTTATTTCTTTTACTCCTAGTTTCTCTCTCAAATTCAGTGAGACTCGTTAGAATCTCTTTAGAATTGTAATCGTGTAAATCAATATTTGGTCTCTTTTTAACAGAATCTATTGCTGCCTGCACAACATGACCAAACCTTAGATCAGGAAATTCTTTATGAATATCTTTAAGTTTATTCAATATCTTATCAAAATTTATGTCTGTTCCCATGTTCTTAATTTCCTCCTTGTTTTGGCATCATTTTTTTCACCTTAATTATTTTTGTTTGTCAATATATTGACCATTCGTTCCAAATCTTCCAAAGGAACCAGTTTTATAAATCTTTCATCTTCCCTTAACAAATATAACGAAGTTGCTTTATCGTATGAACATGCTCTTCCCCAGTAACCATCCGCTATGAATGTGTAGATTGGGAATTGTTTTTTATCAGCCACCATCTCGGATGATCAAATCTCCAATTTTTTTAATATTAAACATACTCCTGGCACAAAGATCATTATATGAACCCCAAACCTTCTTAATACCTATCTTATCCTTACCAATCCTAGCATCATCGTGAGTAGGGTATAGATGCACTTGTGAGTACGAATGCCGGCCATACGTACTATTGAGGTGGTGAAACTTATAATCTACGTCAGACCAGACATATACCGTACTGTGACCTCCCAAATCAGTTTCCCCAAATACACACCATACTTTCCCAGCAGGTAAGCCAGCGGCCCGAAAATAACTAACCAGAAAATTACTCCAAGAGTCGCAATCGAATCCTTCACTAAACCCTTTCGCCCTAAGTTCAAAAGGGAATTCCCAAACTTCATTAGTTCCCCAGACGTTCTTATCAAATTCGTATTTATAATATTTAACTTTAATTTTCTTGTAAATCTTCGGAATGAGTGTTTCATATTCTTCCCCCGTCTTGTACAATTTCCAATCTTTCAAATCCTGGACAATGTAAGGATCGTTAGGAGTTATCAAGACTTGCACCGGAACTCTACATTTTTCTGTTGAGAAAGGTAAACTTCTAGCGTTCCAACTTATTTTCTTACTAGGGTACTCTTCCAACAGTCTTTTGTTAAGTTTATCCATTACACGTTCTTTAGTTAATTCATCAAGTACAACATTAACTTTAAAGAATTCCTTAATCATCTTAGCTTTTTCTTCCTTATATTTCTTATTAGCAGTTTCCAAATTAGGATAATCTTTGTATCTAAATATTACTTCATTAATCTTTTCTATGAATTTCATCCGAAATATGCTCCATAACTTATATCCCATTCTTTCATATTGATAACGGTTGTGCTTAATGTAGTTGGTAAAGTATATGTAATTTTTAATTTACCTGAAGTACCAGAATTTGCTATGGCCCCCATCAATCTTCTTGATACTGTACTAAAATTTGATCCATCAGCAGCTAAACTATAAACTAAATCTGCATCATCTTCATCCGTAGTCGAACCCGCAGTTATCTTAATATCCATTAATCCAGTATCACAAGTGGTATCCAATGTTACAGCATCGGTTGTTATCACCCCAGTTCCAGCAGATTCATCTAAATAAGCAGCATAATATAATTTTGCATTTTCGTTACCACCTGTAACTTCGATTTTTAAATACCAATTTGTTGAAAGACCACTTAAATCAAATGGACTGCTTCCCTTTTCAACACCATCTTCGAATACCCTAACTTCTTCACCAGCTTTATTAAAGATTAAATTTACTTGACCATTTACAGTATCACTATTACCTGCTATCAAAGTTACTTCAGAAGAACCATCAGAAATTTTTAATATTCCATAATTTCCTCCTCCACCTACGTTTCCTAAAAATAGTCTCATCAAACATTCACTATTTCCAGCAAATGAATTGAAATCTAATCCACTAGCACCATTAGATATAAAATATCCAACACCTGTACAACGTAAAATTATAGTAGTTTCAGATACACTTCCGCTAGTAGTCCACTTATTAGCATCAATAGAACTATCATCACAAGCATCGAAAACATATCCCAATACAGCTTCTGCATCACCTAAACTGCCCCAACTAGCTTTCAAAATAGCATTACTTGTTGCATTTAATGCTGTATTGCTTAAAATATTATATTCTGTTAAACCTGTAACTGCTTTTGCCAACATATTTGTTGCTAAATAACTAACATTACTATTCCATTTATCTGATGTTACCGCGGCACCTGATGACCCTACATTTAAACTAAAAGTTGTTACCATTTTTATGATCCCTCCGAAACATTAATTGTAATTGTTGTATCTAAAAATACTTGAATATCTGATGTTTTATTTATAACAGTAATGGTATCTCTGGTCCACATGGTTCCTCCTGAAGAGGCATTAAACCAACCGGTTTCCCTAATGCCATTCCCATTATTTTCAGTAGATAAAATTCTTAACGATGCCGTTACTGAATTCGTTACTGAATCATCAAACTCATCAATCGTATCTCGGAACTGTTCGTTACCTAATTCTGTATCTGCGGCAGTGGGTGTAGTTCCATCATTACCAACTCCACTATTAGTAAAAAGTGTTTCAATACGACTTTTAGTTTGATCTCTAATATCATTAAGTAAATCTGATTGTAGTGTCATTTTATTTTCTTCCTCCTTTATTTAGTAAATGAATGCGAAAAATTGAATGAAGCATTATCTATTGTTTTTGTCCAGTTAACATAAGTTTGTGAAATATTGAATAGATCTAAAGTACAGTTAATAAAACCTTTCTGACCCCTAGTTAAGTTGAATAGATTTACTCTATTGACTGTTATATTTAAACTATTACAAATCCAATCATACCAAGGTTTATCTTCACTCTTATTTAAGTAAACTGAGACATTATAGTACCCTGTATTTGTAACTATGAACAAATAATCTGTTAAATTGAAATGAGAAATGTTCAATTCCGTAAAATTCCAAGTATAATTTCCACTAAGTATCACTGTTGAATTAATTATTGCTGACCAATTTAAGATTGAATAATTTACCGGGTATCCTAGACTCGTTATTCCTGTTCCAAAAGTAAAATTAAATCCAGTAGCATTTAGTTTAAAAGTTCTATTTGTTCCCCAAGTTATTACGGAAGTATTGGTAACATTTTGTGCCTTACAATTCCAAGTATAGTCTCCAGTATGCAATAATAAAGTAAAGTTTGCTACACTATTTGTAACATTTATATTGAAGAACACACTATCAATTAATCCAAAACTTTCATTAGTGCTGTTAGTCATATATAAATCAATCTGTGTTACATTGAAATTAGCTGAACAGTTGAAAAATAAAGAATGTTGCAGTTGAGTATCATTAAAGTAATTAGCTGCAGGGAGATGTAATGTTAAGGTATCTGGATCAAACAATCTTACCCTATAGGTTTCTATAGATTCCACTGGTCTGTAACGAAGAATTATTTTATCAGAAGCTACTTTCTGTTGATATACCTTTTGTCTATAAGCTCCTTCTTGCCATTCCAATTTCATCTTATGACCAAAAGAAAAAGGACTAGTAATGGATTTTGTTTCTCCATTGTAAAGAATATCTCTTAATTCAAATTGGATGATCTTACCTTCACAATTGTGACATAAAACTGTTCTTTCTTTAGGAAAAGACTTAACATCCCCGGAAGATGTATCAAAAACTAATGTTTCCTCAACAATAATTCCTTCTTTGTAATTAGCAATTTTATGAATGTAAAGATTATCTCCTTGAATTATTTGATAATTACTCCTATTCTTAGCACGCATTTTAGAAGTTCCATCAAATAGATAAACATATTCTGTAGCGGCCAATTCCCAATTTCCATTCTCAAAAACTGAATATAAATTCCTAGTATTCTGGAAGTCTATTCTAACTTTATCTGGAAGAAGAACATAATAACCAGTGCTTAAGATTACCAAAACCATAAATACACTAAGGACTATTGTTTTCTTGCTCATGTTGTCGTCACCGCCACCCCAACATCACTGACATAAGTTTCACTTCCCCCGTTTCCGATAAAAGCAACTCTTATTCTTAAATCATTTTCTAAAGCTGGAAAAGTAAATTCTGTTCCAATAAAAACTTCCTGAATTGTATCTCCAGCATTATTGGTTAAATAGTATTTTACAACATCATTACCCCATATTGTTTCGGTGGCCGTTAGAGTAGCGGTGGCAAAACTCTTCCCAGTAAACCAAATCTGATCAGTTATAGCAACTGTATTGTAAATATTCAAATGATTATCATTGGAAGACATAGCTATTCTTTGGTTTGTTGTATCCCAATAAGCAGTAGAACCGGCATCTGCATCATCACTAGATAAATCTAACTTAAATGAAGTCATAGATACATGAACAATTTTGGGAGAACTTCTATCATCAAATCTTGGATTGTCCATACTAAGATAACATTTTAAATCTGTAGTTTCATTAACTCTATTATAAACACTTAGAACAGTTGTTGCAGATAAATTATCACCATATAACCTAACTTCATCAATCTCTCCTGTGAAGAAGTTTGTTGAGTATTTTCCAACAATGAAATCATTACTATTTGTTCCAGCAACTGCATCTCCAGTATCAGTGTTGTCAGAAACACCATCAATATAAACTGTTAAATCAGTCCCATTTTTGACGAAAGTTATGTGTTGGAAAGTATTAGCTGTAAGAGCAGTATCGGCCTTTATTGTACTATCGGAACCAGAATTTGAATAAATTAATTCTACCTTATTGTCTGAAGCAATCCTAACAGCCCAACCATCAGTACCATCCCATTTGTTCATAAGATATTTTAGAGCTCCAGGGAGAGAAGCAACCTTTACGGCCAACATTATTGTAAAATCACTAGCTAAGTCTAAATCAGAATCATCAGATACTGTAATTATTCTATCTGAACCATTAAATTTTCCTGATGAAAGTCTCCATCCACTAACATCATATTGAGATCCATCAATTCCACTACCAGACCACGTGCCAGTATGATCATTATCTGAACAGTCGGCTTCAAAATTCAAATCATCTCTGAATCTTCCCAATGTTTCTTGATCAAATATTGCTGTATCTTTAGGCCAATTACGTTTAGGAACCATTACCGGTACTAATTCTATATCTAAATCGTGTTTTATTGTCCTGGAGAAAACCTGAACATCTGTATTGATGAATCTCCTCTCTATTTTTTTTATTCTTTCCTGGACTTCTCTCTGCCAATCATAAAGTAAGAAATCTCTAGGTCCAAATTCATACTTTGTTGTGTTAGCAACGGCATCTATAGTAATCTTCGTTATTACTAATGAAGCTGATTTGTTCCTAACATTATCAGTAACGGTAACTAATTCTCCCACTTCTTGAGTAAAATTTAAAGTTGGTTCTGTTCCTTTAGCTTTTACTAATGGAGTAGAAAAAGCATCCATCAATTTAGAAGCATATCTTCTTGCATCAGGAATAGTATTCAACCAAGGAGCTGGAATATCTCTATGTCTTTCTTTATGTTCCAATATAGAATCATCATTCTGGTCATTAACTATTACTGGTAAACTAAAAGAATAATCAAAAGTAGGGTTTGTTTGATTATCATCAAACGTCACCGTCTTATCATCAGCATCAACTTTATATAAAGTTGGACTAACTTCAGTTCCACTAACTGTTGCCTTAAGAGTTCCAGTTGGTTTATTAGTTAGAGTAAAAACTTTTTGTGGTCCGGCAGTTATTGTTTCGGCAGTAAGAAAACTTTCAAATCCCCCAATAACTTTAACATGATTGAACATTTCGTCCTTATCCTCAACCCAAGAAGTTATATTTATATTACCACTAGAACCACCATTAGTAAAAGTCTTCCCATTATCAACATTCCCAGGTGGTTCAAATTGAGCAACATCAGTCTCATCTATAGTAAGTTGCCATCTTAAAATATCCATCATGTCTCTAACGATATCTAGTCCATAAGCATTAGCAATATATTTGTCCAGAGTTATTCCACTAGAAACTAATGTTCCAAAAGTAAGACTTGGCATATAAGTATCTATAACATCCTGAACAATAGCTTCAGGAGATGTACTAGTATAAACTTGTTCTACCTTAATATTATTAAGTTCATAACCATTAGTCATGGTTTTAATTAACCATAGATCTATTTCTCTAATTACCTCAACTCTGGCAGAAAAAATTGTAGTAGAACCATCAACTTTCTTAAAATCTATTACTGAACTACTGGTAACATTTTCATTATTTTCTATTTGAATATCAGCTTTATTTACGATATGATCATTAGTTTTTTTAATAACACAAGAATCATAATTTAATTCAGTGGATCCTTTAAATAATCTTAATTTTTCTGTAACCATTATGCACCAAAAACCCTCCCTCTCTTAAAGGTAAAAGTCCCAGTCCTAACGGTTCCAGAACCTGCTTGACTATCAAATTCAAGATTTGTAATAACTCCCGTTATTGCACTATCATAATGAGAAGTTTGTGCAAGTGTCCAAGTAGTATCAAATTCTTCAGTATAAATGTTATCTCTAAGATATTTTGTTTGTTCTGCAACAGTTTTTACAGTAGAGGAATGGGTGCCATTAGAAACATCTACCCCATCATTAAACAAAACAAAAGTAAATGAAACTTCTTCAGTCTGACCAACAAATCTAAAGAGAAGATTATTAGCAGCAGTAGCATCAACTAACGGTACTGCTTGAGCTGGTTGACTCTTTCTATTTCTAAAAGGAGCAACTGCTCTGAAAAGAAACTGTAAACTATTTGAACTGTTTGTTAATGTTACGTTTACGTCAGCTACCATTTTTAGAAACGACTCGATTCGTTAACTTCCACCGCAAATTCCCTCCTTACAACATCAATAAGTTCTTGTGGCTGAACTCCTTGCATTATGATGGTTTTGTTACCTCCAGCGCCACCACTACTTGGAGAAGTATTTATAGTATCGTCTGGATTACTTTTACCCCTACCACCAAAACCAAATAAACCACTTATTTTATCTATTAATATTTGGAAAAAAGAATGTATTTTTTCAAGAAAACCTAACAAAGCATTTGTTGTATTTACTTTTTCTTTTAAATCTTCTAATACATTAGAATTTACTTGAACTTGGTCCTTAACACTTTTAATTGAAAAATCAACTCCTTCGATTCCATTCTTTATACCATCACCAACTTGTTTTTGAACTTCCTGAATATCAACAGTACCTTTATCTAGAGCTTGTAAAAAATCATCAGAAAATTTCTCAGTATCAATAGCATTTTTTTCTAAAATTCCTCTTATTGTATCTGCATTAGCAACAATTCCATCCGCTATCTTAATCCCATTAGTCTCAAGAATTTTCTCCATATTGATAAGTTCGTTAAGTTGTTCACTTCCTTTAAGATTATTTAATTTCTCCGAAATTTTTTCTGATACATCTTTCCCAGCATCAAGAGTAGTTTTTATAATTTCTCCATTCTCTTTAAAAGTCTTACCTAGTTCTCCAAGATCAAATATCCCTAGAAATTTTAATATCTTTAATAAAGCAAATGTAAGGATATTAAGAGTAAGTTCTAGAATCTGTTGAATTGGTTTTAATGAAAGTAAGATTGCCAATGGGGCTAATGCTTTCAATATATTTCCAAGCATTCCGCCGCCACCTTTTCCGCCTTTTCCACCACCAACTCCAGCGCCACCTTCTACTCCAATATTAAATTTCTCTTTCATTAATTTCTGGATATCTGATTTAAGTTTCCGAAGATCCGCCAGGATTGTAAATTTTAATTCTGCAATTTTAATCACCTTTTTTTATTTTTAACTGAAACATTTATAAAAAACCTTTATATTTTAATTGAAATGGATGAAACTGAACACCCAACAATATGGTTTTTATGTATATGTGGGGGAATAATCATCGGTATACTATCAGCCAACTATTTTCCATTCACTGGTGGGTTTTTAGCAAAACTTGCCACGCCATGGAGCGAATATAGGCTGTCTTTAATACCTATCCACATATTTATTTTTGTGATAATCGGTTCTATTATTGCATATTTTTCTTGCAAAAATAAACAATAGTTTACTTTTCTGCCTGTGATATTCCTGCCATTAAGGCAAGGTAAATGTAACGGTCTTCCTCAGACAATGACTTTATTTGTTGTGGGGTCCAATGGAAATGTTCACTAAAGCCAAAATCTTGAATTGCTTTTATTATCTGTTCTTTCCATTTCTCCCATGGTCTCCCCGGCGAAAGTAGTATTTCAATTATGCCTGATTTTCCTTCTGCTCTGAGTTTTCCAACTTCGACGAGGATTTCAAAAAATCTATTTTACCTTGAATCTGATCTTGAATTCTTCCAACAACTTTATCTTGTTCAGGAGTATCAAGTTCATCCCATTCTTCTAATTTCATCCCAGCTATGTTCATTGCCAAATCATCAAGAAATTCAAGATATTTATTCAACGCTTCTAAATCTTCTTGATCCTTCTTAGCAATAGCTGTGTAGAGTTTGAAACCTTTCTTCCTCTCTCTTCCTTTAAGATTCCTCAACTCCACTTCTTTATCTCCTTTATCCGTCTTAATAACAATTTTTTCTACCATTTTTTTACCACCTCATGGTTTACCAATTTGCCTCAGTTATATTATCATAAGTGAAGCAACTCTTCAATGTTCCAGTTCCAGTAATATCTATAAATGTTAATCCACCAACACTTGTAGTTTCATCAAAACTTGGAGATTGACAATTCTCTAATTGAAGATGGATTTCCCTTCTTCCAGAACCCGCTGCTATAGTATTATCAGCTTGCAGTAAAAATTCATATCCACCAGGATCTAATGTAGTGGGAGGAGTTGTTGCTCCACCGGTTCCACCTAAGAATAGTTGTATGAATGTCTTATCATCAAATCCTAATTTAGCAGAGAATTCAAATTTTATTCCCGTCTCATGTCTCTGTTGATAGAGATTAGAACCTATCCCACCAGCTCCTTCCAGAGTTTTAGTTATTGAAATACTTGCTTCCTGAACTTCAGAAGCTGAAGTTCCATCAAGTTTAACATCACACATTACTTGAGGAAATACCGGTAGGGTTGAGAGTACTGCTGAAGAACCTGCAAAAGTTTCCAAATCATCCATCAACATATCTCCTGCACTCCATACGGTAGCAGAACTAATGGCAGTGAGACCAATGTAGGTGTAGTCACAAGCGGCGATTGAAGGGGTACCTGTCACTGTAGCGTTGGTTGTATCCAGATCAACTATCTTATTCCACCCAGTAGTTAAATCTGCTCTATCAAATTTCCAACTATAATAATCACCAGCAGCAGATCCAAACCTTATTTCAAGACAATCAGTAGACTTAAGTTTCTCTAAAGCAGCTGTGTTAATTATATAAAGCCACATGTGGAATTCTTTACTTGTGAAATCTCTACTCGTTGTTGTCTTAGATGTACTGGCAGTAACTGTTGCCGTTGCATCCTTAGTTAAACTAAGAGATTTTGCTCCTTGTTTGAAAGTAACGGCATCGAGAGCCGTCGTCATATCGGCACTATCATTCCAATTAGCAGTTTCACAATCATCAATTTGTAATGTACCTCCAGATGATGTTGGTGTCTTACCCTTAAAATTACAAGATAGTTGAAGATTACCATTAAGTGCTATACTTAATTCTCCAGATTCAGCCAAAAGACCAGTTGTTGTCAATATTTCATCAGTAACTAAATTGTTTCCGACTTCCATAACGGCACTTGCTGCCCCTGTTGGAACTGTGAATGTATGTTTTATGTCAGGAGTATCAGAATTATCGTGAGCAACAGAACCAATCAGATATTCAAATAACCTACCATGCTGTATATCTCCAGAAAGATTAACTCCTGGGTCAACAATTCCAGTAGTTATTTTCTGTACTGCTGTGGAACTTATGGAAGAACTTTCAATTACTTCCCTCGTTATTGGAGTAGAAATATCAGAAATAAGTAATCCAGTATCCTTTGTTGCGCTACCTCCAGTAGCCCAAGTTGTTTCTTTTCCGATTAATGCATATCGTGCTTGACTTGGAAATGTCATATTATTTACCTCCGTAGGTCTTATTTAGAGACTCTACAATATCATCTTGGAAAGGCATATCATGCTTTTCTTTGATAGATTTAATAAGTTCTTCTTTAGTAACGTAAGCTGCCACTATATCCTTAGCAGTCTTTGATCCGATACCTTTTATTTTTTGCAGTTCTTTCATAAATTCTTCTTTCTTATCTTCCTGTTCTGAAGTTCCTTCCGTTTTTTCACCAACAATATAGAAGGTAGGATTTCTAATTATAATATTGGCATGCCTTTCTGGCATTTCAATAACAGTATCTTCAGTAGGAAATTCATATTCAAAACTTGTACTTCCAGCATGTCTTATTTTCAAACTTGGTTGCTTTGATTTAACTTTAACTAATTTAGCCATAGGTATCACCTCGATACATTTAGTCTTATTATTTGAATAGGAATTAATTTTCTCCATATATGGTGCATTTTATCAGATAAATCTGGGCCAGAACCATCCCATTCTATAACGTGGGCTTCAGATATTGTTGGTGAGAATGGAGCAAGTTTGTTATCTTTCAATATTCTTTTAACTTCATCCAATACTTTTAACCAATGTCCTTCTTGATCTGAACCAAAAGTTCTTATATCTAAATTGAAATTAATAGATTCATTCTTATCTGCCGGACCAACCCCTGCAGGCTTAGTAACTTCAATTGCTCTATGTGCTAGAATGAAATCTTGATTAACTCTAAAATCTAGTCTTTTAATATCAGTAACTTTTTGGAAAGTAGGAGTCTTAGAATCAGTATTTCCGGCTGTCCAATTATCTGATAGAAGTGTTAATGTTGAATCTAGGGGATCAAAAGCCATTCATATCATCTCTTACTTACGTACTCTTAGAAGTAAATGATTCTTATTTATATCAGTTTCTAGATAACCCTTAATTCAGTATGGTTTCTAATTATACGGTCAACTTCTTTCTGCCATTTGCTAACTCTGCTATCATACGTTATTCTAGTGGGGTCTCCAGTTTCCGCCATCACACTCGATCTATCATCACTCTCGAGAACTTTAATTGCCGCTATCAATGCGGTGGCTTTAAGAATATCGTTCGGTACAGAGGATTCTCCGTATCTGTACGTCATTCTAACAGCCTTCTTAGTAAAATAAGGGAAATAGTATCTCAGATATAAAACTCCTTGTTCTTCATCCATCCAGTAATCATTTGCTCTACCTTCTGTTTTGTCATCAAGCCAATCACTATAAGAAGAACCATTCCATACTTCTAATTTATCAACATCTGCAAGAAGTATATCATCCATAAGAATATCATCTGTACTCCAAGTTGTTGCTGAACTTATAGCCGTGAGACCAATGTAAGTGTAATCACAAGAAAGGATTACAGGAGTACCGGTTGTTTCAGCATTAGATATATCCAACTCAACAATTTGATTCCATCCTACCTCTAGGTCTGCTCTGTCTTTTGTCCATTCATAATAATTACTTGAATCAGATCCAAATCTAATTACTAAACCATCAGAAGCAGCTAGTTTCTGCAAGACTGCTGTACTTATTATATAAATCCATATATTGAAATCCTTACCGGTAAAATTTACATTAGTAGTTGTTTTAGATGTGCTGGCAGTATCTGACGATGTTCCATCTTTTGTTAAACTAAGAGACTTTGTTCCTTCTTTAAAAGTAGTTGAATTAGTGGCAGTTGTCATATCTGTACTATCATTCCAATCAGCAGTTTCGCAATCATCAACAGATGTTGTTCCACCTTCAGAAGAATTTAAAGTTCTTATTGCTCTGTGTCTAAGAAATATTGGAATGCCAGTCTGACGATGATTAACTTGACTATATGCGATAAGATCATAAAACTCATTAACAACCGTTACTTCTCTCCAGGCATGGCCTGTTCTGTTATCAATCTCATCCTCAGCTTCATTAATAAAAGATTCAACTTGTGTAGTTGTAGGTGTTGTTGATCCACTAAATGCTACAATTTGTAATACTCTTTGAACATCAGTAGTCTGACAATAAGTTACCGCCATATTACCATAACCCCACTCCTTTTGTTATCGCTCCTAATGATCCTATTAATATTGCTGCACATAAACCATAAACAATTCTTTCAGTCAATTTACTAGCAAATTTTTTATCAGCAGAATCAACAAATTTATCTAATTTCAATCTAATATATTTTATGTCATTTTCAATTACAATTACTCTCTCCCCCATGTTTACCATTAGACATTTCCCCCTTTAATTAAATTATCTTTAGACCATTTTCTACAATTTTCTAATATTGTTAATCTGTTTTCAACATAATATTTTTTATTTTGTTTCATTATTTTATCTCGATTCTTTATATGATATTCTCTGCTTTTTTTGTTACGCTTATCTTTGTTTTCCAGATGATATTTAGCATCACTAACTTTTATCTTTTCTTTATTATTTATGTAATACTCCTTCTTTTTTCTTAATTCTTCACTAAGATTATTTTTGTAATAATCTCTCCTTTTTTTATTCTGTTCTTTTTTATTATCTTCTCGCCATTTCTTTAGATATATTTTTGTTTTTTCTTTGTTTTCTTCTTGCCACTTTAATACTTTTTCAATATGTTTTTCTTTATTTTTCTTGTACCGTTCTTGCATATATGATTTCTGTTTTTTAGTTGCTTTCATATATGATTAAAACAATCATAACTTAATAAATCTTTCGCCGAATTTCATTTTAACTACCTGATGTTATTCCCATTTTATTTAAAACAATTCCCTCTTGAACATCTTACAATAGCTCTTGCTATTGAACTATTACCTCTGATCATTAACTCTGTGAATCCAGTAATATTTGCTAATAAAGTTGTTGTGCCAGTTCCTTCAATACTGATATTATTCCCACCAACATCCGTATTTGTATCAATAACACATTCATCTCTTGCAAGAAGAAGCCAATTTCCAGATATATAGGGGCAAGTATCTATGGTAATATTAGCTACATTGGTGCTATCCAGCACGGTATGATTATTTCCAGTATCATCTGTGCATGCAAAAAAGTTTGCAAAAGAACCTTTTTGAAAATCTTCTGGTTGAGTACAGGAAAGTAAAGTTGTATCATTTCCAGTACAATCAATAATCATATTATCATAACTTTGATTAATAGTTGATATTCTACATCTAGCATTTTCATCAGTAGTTAAATCATAACTTGGAGTTCTATCTGTTGTTGTTGCACAACTTGTTGGCCAAGTGCAAACTGCCCCGCCATCACTAGTGAAATTAATCTGGTTGATGTTTGGTGCAGTTGTATCACCTGCTACAACCGTCCAATCAGATAAATTAATGTCATAAGCTTGTTGTTCAGTAATGTTATGTCCCATAATTAAAATTTCATCAATTGCAGAATCAAGCGACCAAGTTGCTTCTGAATTATTTGCACTGCTAACAAATATTGAACCATAATCAACAGCTGCACCAGCACTATTATCCCCACCATTATTTATTTGACGAACACCATCAACAAAAAGGTTAAAATTAGTAGCTTGAAAATAATCATCACCAGCAGAAAAACAAAGATTATGAAATTGTGGTCTATTACCACTAATTTTTGCCCAAGCACCTGTCCAAGATGCAGTAGTTTGCCCTATATTATCATCTAATTGTAACCTTATATCGTTAGTATTCCATGTATGTAAAAAAAAGTATATAAATCCAGCACCACCAAGCACTCCAGAAGTTAAAATTCTGTCCCAATTTGCATCTGAATTACTAGAATTAATCCACATACAAATTGTAAAAGGAGAATCACCTACTGGGGAATAACTTGTATTCAAACCGTCATTAATTGCATCACTATACAAACCATTAGCAATCTTTGCAGTTTTCCAATCTCCTATAGCAGAACCATCATTAGCCCCCACACAACTATCTTCTGCCAATGTTCCGGACGTTTCATCTAATTTGAAATGTCTATCTGCTGCTAAAGGATCTAGACCTGTACAATCATAAGAAATATTATTAGGTGTAGAATTTGCAGCAAAAACTGAACAGGATAAAAGTATAAATACAATTCCTAATAAGATTAATTTCTTCATTGTTTCTTCTCCTCAGCAATAACTATTTTAGTTTCAATTTGATCCAATTTTTCAAAACCTTTCCTTCCTTCATTGACAGTTTTTTCAACACTATAATTGTATGGGAAATAAACATATTCTGTCCCGGGTTTGATTTTTTCAATTTTTTGATTTCCATCCCCGTCCCACATATCTTTACCAACATATCCAGTTTTATTATCATAAAACCAGTAATGCCAATCGTGCGTTACATTAATTATTTCACCATCTACATCCAATATTTGCCAGGTAGAATCAATTATAACTTCACTATGTTGAACAGTTACAGTATCATTATATTCATAACATTCTCTCCAACTTAAATTTATAAGATACCATTCACACTCTTTGTTAAGAACATAAGTATCTTTTTCAGTATTCCATTTAACAGTATGATTACTATTTACTTCATACAATTTAATCTGATTATAAGAATAGACTGGTTCTTGTTCTTCAGGGTCAACTAGACTAATATCAAAATATTGTACTTTTCTTACAGGATAGAAATAAAACCAAATCCTATCTCCTTTAACTTCTGCCTTCTCTAGTTTAGAACATTCATCTTTCAAATCAATACTAACTTTACCAAATTTATATGAACAATAATGATAATCCCCGTCTGGTAAATCCAGTTCTTTCAAATCCCATACTCTCCAGATAAGTCTATAATTTCTAGTATCGGTTGGATTCCAATCAACATAATAAGATTTTGGAAATTCTTCTTCCACATCAGTCTCAACAAAATTAAAATTCTCTAGAATCTTACCTGCATAAGCTCCCCTAGTACCATATTTGTAATAAGGGGTTAATTTAGTGACAGTTAATTCATCTCCTATTTCTTCAGTAGTTATTTTTGTCCTAATCAAACTTCTACTTAATTGTTCATAATAATCATCCGGATAATAACATCTAGTTGCAGTTGTGTGACCACCCAAATCTAGTATTTTAGGGCATTTAACATTCTTATCATACCAAGAATCAAGAACAAAGTATGTTCTCTGTGCCTCCACAGACCACCTAGTTCTTGCCAACACTTCACCATCCCGGGAAAGTTTTGAATAGTCTTTATTAAATTCCCAAACAATTGTAGCTGTAGAAAGAACTAATAAAACAAATATTACTCCTCCACTAATGTAGGACTGTAAATTCTGTGCCATCTATGTATTTACCCCAATAATTTTATTATTAAAATATTCAGACCAATCATCCCTTCCAAAATTAGTCTGAGAATGACAAGAACGACATAAAGAAATTAAATTATTTGGATTGTTATTTTTTTTATTGTAATCAATATGATGAACTGATAATGTATAACTTAATTGTTCTTCAGTAAAATTACATTCTTGACAAGTATAGTTATCTCTTTTTCTAATCTGTTCTTTTAATTTTGTATTAAACTCCCCTGGGTAAAATTCAAATGATTTTCCACCCTTCCAGTGAGGATGTTTACTTAAAGAAAATACTCCTTTCTTTGCTTTACTCATTTTTCTTTTTGTTTCTTCAGAATGCTTAAATCCTTTCATAGGACTTACATAACCATTAGCATATTTATTTTTCATTGCTTCAATGGTTTTATTTATAGTGTTTGGTTTTGTAATAGTCCAATGGTTTTCTTTAATTTTTTTCCTAACTTCAAATCTCTTAGAAGGATTATTTACACCAGTCATAGAAGGTCTTTTATATTTAAAATTTTTCTTGAATTCTTCATTATGCCATCTACGGTGGTTAGTCATAGATTTCTTTTTATCAAATGTTCTTTCACAATATTCACACTTAAACGTATTCTGTGCCATTTCATTTCATTTAACAAACCAAGAATGTGGTTGTATCCCCCTCAAATATTAAACAGGTTGAATTATCACGGATTCTATGATTGGTTGGATCTCCACTGAAAGTTGCATTCTGTATAGAAGTTATATCATTAGTATTGGCATCAATTCCAGCATCTGAATAGATTAAACCATCAACTTCCAATTTACCTGAAACATATAAATCATCCTCTGAGATTAAAGAATTACTATCATGACCAGCATTTCCTATCCTGATGTTATCTAGTTTACCAAGAATTGTATTTATATTTGTTATATTGAAACCATCATAATCCATATCCCCTTCCCAAGTATCTCCAGTAATATCTGCAAAAGCGCTTGAGAAATCAGCCGTACTATTGCAAGCATAGTTCTTTATCTGCGATTCAGCAATTGTTACGTTCTGCCAGTTTGTAGCATTCAGATGTTCAGCGAAAGTGTAATTGCCTAAGAAAATCCCGCTAGTAATGTTACTAGCATTATGCAAATGACCGTCTGTGCCGAAAGTCGGGAAATCAGCTGTACTATTAGCTCCATAATCACTAATTTGACTTTCTGGAATTACCGCTTCATTAATTCTAGCCAATAACCATGACCAGATTATTCCTAAAAACCCATCTGTTTGTTCTTGTAATTGTGTAGTATTTATTTTAGATTCATTGTAGAATCCTTGAGCATCTATAATAGGAAGCATATCACTAGAACTATTAGCTGCATAATTCTTTATCTGCGATTCTGTGATTGTTACGTTTAACCAGTTTGTAGCGTTAAGATGTTCGTTAAAAGTATAATTACCTAAGAAAATCCCGCTGGTAATGTTACTAGCATTGTGTAAATGATTGTCTGCACCGAATCCAGCAGCACTAAAGTCAGCTGTACTATTGGCGGCATAATTATAAATTTGTGATTCAGTAATATTTCCAATAGCTCTGTTTAAATCAGTCCTACCCAAAAAGTATGAATCTGGATTAGTAAGATTAAATACTCCTTGATCCCAATCTCCAAGCAAAGGATTAGTACCATCTCTTCTAACAAATATCTTCTCAAAAGCATTTGATGAAGTTTCAACTGTTAGATGTGAATCAGTTGTTCCTTCCATAGCTACCGTTACAGAAGTGGGACTACCAGCACCAAATGTTGCATTAATTTCTAAAAGTAATCTTGAACCATCAACAAGTCTATATGGTGATGATAAAACCCCATGTAATTCATATGCTATTCCTGAAGTCGTTAATTCTTCTGAAGTTTCAAAAGTAACTATTAAATCTTTCACTGTTCCATCAGCAGAAACATTATATAAATATGGGGTTATCGTTACAGCCCGAGAACCTGATTTAGATAAATGAATATGAACATCATAAATTCCTTGTCTTAATTCATTAAATTCAGGTTGATTAAGTTTAGTTGTCCAGTTGAAAATATTAAAATTCCCTTCACCCATTGAAGGTGTTGTTAAACTTGTTTCTGGCAATCCTGTATCTGCTTCAGTCAGATTATAATGTGTACTAAGGTCAGATACTTGATTTGTTAAAAAGAAATCAAACGCTGTTGAAGCAGTTGCAAGGTCAACATATTCTTTATTAACCAAATCGTTTGTAGAAGTTGGAGTTATAGTATCACCTAAGAAATAACTTGCAGAGACATTATCTGGGAATATAACATTACCTGCACCAAAAGTTCCATTAGTGATATTCTCTGCCGCGTGGAAATGAGTAAAGTTCAAACTTTGTTTCTCAATCAATTTAGTAGCATTGGCAGTAACGTCATTTGAAATCTGATCATCCGTTAGTAAAGTTATTAGATTAATTATACCGACATAAATATTCTGCCAATAATTACCTGAAGCTCCTAAATCATAAGTATTATTTATTGAAGGTACTAATGAAGAATTTATTGTATTGAAACTAACATTTTTTGCAAATCTAGCGTTTTCAGTTACATAAAGGTCTCCCGTAACGTTAACATGTCCAGTAAATTTTAATACCTCACCAACAATATTATCAATCATTGCACCTAAGAAGAAAGTAATCTTCTGACCAAGAGTTATGTTTCCAGTAATATCTAAATTACCAGTTAAGTTTAAACTTGAAGCATTAATTCCGCCGGCAACAACTAAATCTCCAGTATCTTTATTTAATCTCATTGCTTCAAAACCTGAATCATTCATCCATCTGAAATAAGTTAAATTACCAGAAATACCAGTCTGTTGTATTTCAAAATATCTTGGAACGGAAGTAAAGTTTGTTTGAGTTCCAGATTGTTTCCCGGAAAAACCAATCTTAGTGCTGGCATTTCCCCCATCTGATTGAATATATTCATCAGTCCCATAACCTGTTCCAGTCAATATAATAAATGAAGTGTTTGTAACGGTAAAATTACAACCGGATAAACCAAAATTAGTAACTACATCAGAAGCATTAAGAACAGCTGAGAGAGTCAAATTAACTGTACATTGTTGAAAAGTTCCATTAATAGTATAATTGAAATTTAAAGTATTATTTCCATCACTTGTATTGTAAGGATAAGAATTACTTGAAGTCATAACTGGCTTTGTTGCTGCATCACCAGATCTAATTTTATATTGATAATAACCCGGTCTTATAAATCCATTTACAGTAGTGTTATAATTAGAACCATTAGTAACATATTTAATGGATTGATTTTGGAGGAAGTTAGATTCATTCCCATATTCAGTGATTAATAGATAAGAAGGAATTACCGTTACAGAACCAGTAGTTGTAGCTGTCCAATTAAAAACTACTGAGGTTCCAGTTGTTTGAAATAAATTAGCCGGAACAAGTCCACTATGAGTAATGGTAGCTAATACAAATGAACTACATAAGATAATTAATAATGTGAATAATAATAATTTTATTGATTTCATTTCTTTATCATCCTTCCAGTATGTTCTATATCTCCATGTTCAGTTATGCCAACTTTAGTGAATCCTCTGTGATCTTTAATCGGAATTGTACTTCCTTTAGCAATCTTAATATCACCGAGTATCAAAGTATCTGGATCTCTATGCAAAACTCTCATTTTAAATATTGCCATTTTTATTCGTAATCTAGTGAGGTTCTATCATCCCAGACATTATCAAACTTGAAATTTCCATCACACCAAGTAATATCCCCTGTTGTCATATTAATTCTTTTTATTTGCCACAAAGCAGCACTTGTAGCTATTCCTGGTTCAGTAGTACCAACATAATCAAAAGAACCGTCAGTAGCAAATTTCTTAATGTAACCTAAAGTATTCTGGTATAGTAGAATTTCTCTTACAGTGCTAATTTCTCCTAAAGTCATAATTTATGCCTCCTTATTTTGCATCCATTCCGTGAGCATTTGGATGTTTATATTTAACTTGATTCAAAGGTTATCCGTGATATTGCTTGTGAAACTATCGTTATTGCTTTTGCATTTCCCTGAACACCAATATAAGGAATTAAATCTTTATCGTTAGTTAAAGCAGTACCAGTACCCACTTCAACATTATCAATGAAAAAATGTGGTATCCTACTAACATCAATTTCAATTCTTAAATAGTAAGTTGTACTTGCTACAACAGCAACTCCAGTATCTACTTCTACATCTGCATCTGAAATGGAGTAAGTTGCTTCCCAATTAGTAGTATCAAATCTAAAAAATGCTTGATCAGCATCAGTTGCAACAACCGCCGTTTCTGTAAGTTTTAATCCAGCCCAGATAACATCTGCTAATGAAGCCCCTATTCTAATGACGGCTTCCCAGATTACTTCATTCTCAGTTCCCCATAGAACTCCTGTCCAAGCAGACTGATTAGTATCAAGATGTGGTAAAACAATTACTTCTTGACTTCCAGTTGCATCCGTTTCACATATTATACCTGCTTCAGTAGTGGAAAAAGTAACATCAGCATCACTTGCACCACTACCTTTAATTTCAAAATGTTGATTACAGTTCCTTACTGCTTCTGTTGTCCAAGCACCATCTATGGTTCCATTATCTTGTGGAAGTTTACTAAAATATTCAGTTAAACAGAATCTATTTGGGTTCAATCCAAAATGTCCAGAACATTGAAGTAGTGCTTTATAATCCATATCTTGATCCTGACTAATAGGACCATGTGAAAACGGTGGAGCTACTGGTTGATCAGCATCCATTCCGACATTTCCTTGTAAACTTGATTTTGTTGCCATTATATTATCACCTTTATTTTTTTTATTCGAAATGTATTCTCGATATTGCTTGCGAGATTAAATTTATAATTTTAGCTGAACCAGTTGATGTTTCAACTCCTACGTAAGGGATTAAATCCACATCATTATCCAATGCTGTACTGACGGACACTCTTACATTATTAATATAAAAATGAGCTAATCTATCAGAATCAATTTCAATTCTGAAATAATAAGTTGTATCGGCAGCAACAACAACACCAGTATCAAGTTCTATATCTGAAGCTCCAGCCACAGTATAAACCACTTCCCAGTTTGTTTCACCAGTATCGAATCTGAAGTATGCTTGGTCATTATCTGTATCTATTGCTTGATCATTAGTTAATTTCAAACCTGCCCAAACGATAATACTTGCTACTGAAGCTCCTGTTCTAATGACAGCTTCCCAGATAACTTGATTCTCTGTTCCCCATAAAATTGAGGTCCATGGACTTTGATCAGCATCTAAATGTGGTGCTACTATTATTTGATTTGCTGTAGTTCCTCCTGTCTTTAGTTCAAGACCACCAATAGTTGTAGCGAATGTAATATTAGCATCTGCAGCACTGGTTCCTACAATCTCGAAATATTCGTGACAAACCCTAGCGGTTGCATTATCATAAGTAGCATCAATTGAACCGGTAAGTTGTGGTCTTTTAGCAAAATAGTCTACTAGACAATATCTTTTTCTGTTTAAAGCTAAGTGGCCAGAACATTGTAGCAATGCTTTATAATCCATATCCTGGTCTTGACTATAAGGGCCGTGAGTTAATGGCGGAACAGGGGTGGTAGAATCGCCAGCCATACCCACTTCGCCCTGTAATTGAGATTTAGTTACCATTATTCTTCTTTTTCCTCTTCAGGTTTGACATCCTCTTGGACGGGATTTTCTGAATCTTCTTTAGGATCTTCAGTATAAACTAGATCAGTAGACGTGTCTTCTTCAGGTTCTTCAGTAGGAACTTCTTCTTCCCATTTCTTCTTCTCTTCATTATATTGCATATTCTTCCCATCAACAACAGACTTTGCACCATCTGCAGGATATTCAACACCTTCTTCCTTAGGTTTCTCTTTCTCTTCTTCTCTCAACATATCTTTTAGAAAGTTTTTCTTAACTAATTCTTGTTGTTTCATCGGAACACTTTGGTCAAGTTTATTTCCTTCTTCTAACGTGGCCATAAGATTCTCTTCAGAATGATAAACTTCAACTAACTTATCAACATTCTTCTTACTTAAACCTTTGATTGAAGATAATCTTTTCCTTAATAATTCATCAACATCCTTAGAAGGTTCTGGTTTAGGAGTTAATAATCCAACTTTACCAAACCTCTGTGGAAATTTAGAGAAATATTCAATATCTTGTTTATCCTTAACTTCAAAAGGAGCACCTTTATTGATAACATAACGAGTTCCACTTGGTCCATCCCGTGTTGCTGTTCCTGAACTTTGAGTTAAAAACATGAATTTTGCCAATTTTATCACCTTCTTTTTTTAAAACTAAACACACCAAATTAATGAAAATAAAAAAATAAACTTATTGTACAGTTGTACCGCTTAACAATCCGAATGCACACCAGTCTCCTTCATCACCTGATGTGGCTGCCAAGATTCCAATACTTCCGTTAGCAGCACTACCGCCGCTATCAACATTCTTTTTTGATTTGATACCTTTCTCTGTAGTCAGATTTGTGACAGAGTAACCCATGACCAAAGAAAGTCCTGTGACAATCTCTCCACTTGTTACACCGTCGCAATCAAATACTCCTGCAACAAAACCTACATTACCTTTTACGATTGATGACTGGTTTGTTGCCCCAGTTGTTGTGTATGTGAATCCCATTTTTTATTTTTCCTCCTTATAAGCTTGTCCCGCTCAATAATCCAATAGCCCACCAATCTCCGACTTCATCGTTTTGGCATGCAATAATTCCAATGCTACCATTAGATGTTGCGGGTGCACCACTATCATTTTTCTTTGATCGGATTCCTTTTTCATTGACATTTGCAGATACATCGTATCCCATAATTAAGGATAAGCCGGTTACTATCTCTCCGTCAGTATCACCATCTGCTGTGAATGTTCCTCCAACAAAACCTACATTACCTCTAACGATAGATGCTTGGTTTGTTGCTCCAGTAGTCGTGTATGAAAATCCCATTTGTTACCTCTTATTTAAGGTCTCTAATAGAACCTTGCGCCTTGAAGAATGTACAAATCAATTCTCCAGCAGTGAAATAGATTCCTTGAGTACCAAATCTGTTAATTGCGAATGGGTCTGGGTTAGATGCACTCATACCACTTTCGAAATATAAAGTTGGGTACAATAGCGCTATGAACAATCTTGGAACTCCAGATTCATCATTCATTGTAGTATCTAATAAGTAGATTCTACTGATGGTATCTTGCTGAACAGCCTGAGAAACGAATAAAGGTACTCCATAAACAGAAGCAACTCTTTGTCCCATACCAAGACCTTCTTCAGTATTAACACCATTGATACCAATCCTAACCATTTCATTCTTTTGAAGAACTCCTGGATATCTAATTTGGTTCTCATACAATCCATAAACTCTCCATTTGGTATCGTTACCGGTTAAGAAAAGGTTAGTTCGTCCACCATTAGTTTCTAATGTTGATAATGTATCTCGGATTAATTGATCAGTTAAAGTTCGATCAACCCCAGAATTATGGTCAACAACAGCGTCAGCCCATGAGTTGTTTCCTCTGTCAATTCCGTAAATATCATCATCGCCAGCAGTATAACTTAATGCTGCTTGAGCAGCTGCACTAAAGGTAACTCTATCGATAGATTCAAAATTAACTCCAGCTAAAGTATTGGCATCAACACATAACTGTTCATTGATTCTTTTAGCGTGTAAAGTTGCAAAATAACCTCTTAAGAAAGGCATATCTCCAACACCGTCATCTCCTTTTTGAATTCTTCCTTCGTGAAGGTAAGAAACGTCAAAAGTATGAGCTACCTGTTTAGGTGGTGTAGTGATTTCTGCAAACGTTGGTTTAATGGTATCTGGGATAGTTCCATTCTCAGCAACTCCTCCGCCGGCGGTTGAACCTGCATCAGCAGTAATTGCTCTATATCCACTTGTGTCCCAAGGAATTTTTGGCATTAAAGCGAAAACATTAGCTTCACCGTTAAGTTGACTAAATGCTTGAGCACCAAAAACTGCGTTGTAAACACCAGTTGTACCACTTAGAACTGGGGCATTGACTTTGTGAACCATCTGTGGTCCATAATATCTTTCTAAAAGTTGACCAATTGTAGTTAATTTAGCAGCCATTTTATTGAACCTCCATAGAATCTAAATACTCGTCGTTTACTTTATTCACTTCGAACATTCCCATTTTTTTCTTACCCATTGCTAATTCCATAGGAAGTTCAGAAAATGCTTGAGCTTTCTTATTAACGTGTTGAGGTGTTCCAGGTGAAGGTGTAACGGATTTCTCAACAACTTGAGTAACTTGTTTTTGAAGATCAGATACCTGTTCGCTAAGTTTAACAATATCTTCTTTCTTAAAGACATCCTTATCGTTAGAATCTTCAACTACTGGAGATTCTGGTGCAGGTGCAGGAGTTTCTCCATCGATATCAGATTTAGCTTCTTCTTTCTTTACCTTTTTCTTTTCTTCTTCAGAAGGCTTTTCATCTTCATCTTCTTTAGCTACTTTTTTCTTTTCTTCATCATCATCATCGACAGCCTTCTTCTTTTCTTCAGGCTTTTCTTCCTCAGGTTTTTCCTCAGGAACGTCTTGTTTTTTTATCTTTGCGACCTCAACAGATAAGTCTTTTACAACACCTGTTAGATCAGAAATTGACTTCAATATTTCATTTGACATAGTATTATCCTCCGTATTTATACCATTTGGTAAATCATCCTTATTTATATCAGTTTCTTTCTTTTCAGTTTTTTCTAAAGCCTCAACAATATTTTTTTCTATTTTATCAAATAATTCATCAGGCAAGTTTCTTATTGTATCGGCTAATTCTCCTTTTTTTACTTCTTTATGATTATTACTTTTAGCGACGATAGAAAATGCTTCGTTAAGTGCCATTGGGTTGCATGGATCATCAACCATTGAAGTTTCAATATGATTGAATCCTTCCAATACCTTAGCTTTTTCTCCAGTAACATTATCTATTTTAGAAGATAATCCTGTATTGAATCCACCAACACTACTTCCAGTTTTCTCTCCAGATTGTATCTGGCCCCACACCTTATCATCCAATTGATTATCGTCAAATATTTTGTCAAGATGTAGAATTCCCGTACTTTTTGTTTCTGGATGTTCCATAACTTTGTACGCCAGAGTCTGGCCAATAATCTTATTAGTATGAGTATCCGTTATTGGACCATTTCTTTTCAACAAAGTATCTTGTTGTGAAATAACATCTTCCACCGGTATCAATTCGCCAGCTTTGTCTTTCATCTCTACTGTGGCCCAAGTAACTAATAATCTATCTTCAGCCTTTTCGACAGCATCTTTGATTTGATCTAACATTTCAGAATCTTCAAACAACCTTATAATTTCATTAGTTGTTAAAGTATCCTGGATGTCTTGTTTCTTTACGAATAGTATTTGATTCATTTGGTATCACCTTTTTTTTAAATTCTAACTTGATTTGAACTCGGAGCATAAATCTTACCACATTTTGAATTAATACATCTAGTTTTTCTTCTTGATAATGGAGATTTTCTCCTAGGTAACATTTCATAAGTTCTCTTATTTCCACATTTTGGACAGATTAATTTCATCATTTTATTAAACACTTAGTTTAAACTCTACATTTGCTTGGGTAAAAGCTGGAGTTATGTATGGATCCGGAGAATGCCCTCTTGCCCTCAAACTTCTTGCGATATTTGTTGCTATTCTTAGAACAGTTGAATCTTTTGCCGATTTACCTTTTAATAATTTTCTTTTAACCCATTTCATCAATTCTTCTGGAGATACACTTATACCATTATTTCCAAATTCTATGTCGGAAGCATAAGATGCTGGATAAACAATTTGTTTTTCCAAGAATTTACGGTTTATATTTGCAGTCTTAAATAATAATCCTGTATCAGTGGTGGTTACTTGTATTGTCTTCCCACTCTTAAATCTTTTTGTATGTTTCTCATTCAATGCTTCCTGGGAGAGTTGGAAAACTCTATCAATATAATCGTCCATATACTTATCAATCTCTTCAAGAATTACATCTTCAGGTCTTGCCATTGGAGAGAATCAATTAATTTATATTTATATAAGTTTCTCAAGGGTCGTGGAAACCCTTAAGAAAACCACTAGAGGTGGTAGATAAACAACAAAAAAAGATGGTTGTTTTAATACCATATTTAAGAATAATAAACTTATTTATATCAGTTTCTGCTTAAACTGCACGAAGTGGTAAATGCCTGCTATTATAATGAGATACGGGAGAATCTTTATTGACTGTCCAATCTGGGAAATCTTTTGCACTCTCTTGGGTAACGATATCAACATACTCTCCCCAACTAACTCCATTTTTAGTCCTCTCTTTAATTCTCTTAGAAGTGTCAGTTGTTCTGTGATCTGCGGGGCCCGTATGACGAAATTTGAAAGTATCGAAGTTTGATTCCTTTCTATAAGTGTTAAGTCTTGCTGCAGAAGCTACCTTAGAAGTTTCTACCCTAGCTATTGTTTCTGCTCTGAAATCTGATACTGAAGCTGCATCTTTAATTTTATCAATAATCTGTTGTGTATTCAATCCCTTCGGAGTTCTGAATGCTTCTCCAATGATATCGTTAAGTTTTTTGGTTAGGTTATTAGCCACCCCAGAATATGCTTTAGAGAGTACATCTTGGTTAGATAATACCACTAAGGCATTCTGATCAACAACATCAAATATAGCATTAACTCCAAATTGTTTGGCCGTCTTATCTGCCTCCCCCATATAAATCTTTTTGAATAATCCTTTAGAAGATTCTCTTAATTCATTCTCAAGTTGAAGATTAATCTTAGCAATAATTTTATTCATCTCAGCTTCTTCAGGTTTCTTCTTAAATTTCTTAATGAAAAAATCAATTTCCTTCTTAAGAGTTTCAGACATCTTTGAAAATGGTGGTCTGGCCTTAGATAACTCCAACATCTTATTGAACGTTTCTGGACTTCCACTCCCAGTAGGACCTTGAGGTAAACTTGTTTCCGGTGGTGCGAAACCTGGTTCAACTTCTTTCAATTCCAATTTACCTTCCTTAATTGCAACTTCACCAGTTTCTTCACTATACTCTGCTTCCAAACCTAATTCCATTGCTAACTTACCATTATTTAATGTTAATTGTTCTCTCTCCAATTTAGCTTTTTCATCCTGTTCTTCTGATGGATTTAGTGTTATCTGCCATCCTACTGCTCCAATGGCTTTCATAATTGGTGGGAAATAATGTTGATTATAAATAGCTTGACCATATTCTGAAGCTCTATTGGTAACGGTAACTTCCATTCCTTCGTTGTTAAGTCCTCCACCTTGAGACATATCTCCCTGGAACAAAGGCATTACACCATAAACGGATCCAATCTTTCTAGCGAACTCATTCCTCATTTCTGTATATTGGAGTTCATTAAGACTACGCATAAAATCTATAAATTCTACGAATCCTTTTCCATTAGAAGTATCCGGGACACCCATAACGATTGGTAAGTGTGGATTTTCATCTGCACGTTGTTTAGCAGATTCCCACATTTTCTTCAATGCTGCATCGTTAGAAGTCTTGAAGAATAAACCTGCCTTAGGAGGTCTTTGACCATCATACATTTCCATAATGTATTTATCCATAAACATTAAAGATCTAGTTTTCTGCCAAACCGTTAGGACTGGTGATTGACCGAAACGTTTAGAAGGTCTGTATTTTGACCTATGGACAACTTCATTCTTAAAATAATAAATCTTAGTAGAACCATGATCTGTGAAATAATGTGCTCTGAAACATTTCTTTCCACATTGAGGACAGACATCATTATTAACTAACAATTCACCCCTATGGACAACACAAGAAAATAACTCTTCATCTTGATCATTATATCCCGGCCTGTCATACTTGTTCATTATCAAACCCATATATCTTGGATCTGCTCTGATGATTTGTTTTAATATTGATTCTTTAGAAATAACTTTACCTTTATTATCAAAAGCATATTCAAATATAAATAACATAAAACCATCATCTCGGATTGAGAAATCATCTTCAATTTCCATCAAGACATCAATTATTGATTGATTATTTTCATTAACATTCTTTAAGAATTTAATTATCTCTTCTCTCTTACTGGCAACAACCGCATATTCTTCTTGTTCATCAATATCATCAACATCTGTAGATTCTGCAACTTCAAATCCGTTCCTGAACAATTCTCTCCGAAGAGAATTATGTACCGTTGTCAAGACATCAGAATTGTAAGATAATTCATAAAAGGTATCTCGGCCATACGGATAAGGTGGGTAAACAACTCCACTTTGATTGCCAAATAAACTTCCCCCAAAGGGTCTAACGATACCATCCATGGCTATTTTCAGTTGTTTTGATACGTTAAGTAACTGTTTTCGCACAGACGTTCTTTCTGAGAATATCTTTAGAGCATTAGAGAATATCGACATCTTGATTAAGAAGTAATTAATTCTTATTTATATCAGTTTTCTATTTGGTGTACGTTATTTCTTTACCTTTCTTGAATCCATAATAACAAAGATAAGCAGCTACTCCAAAAATATTGAATATAAAGAGACAACCAAAAAATGCTAATATTCCGAACTTCTTAGGTAATCTGAGAGTTATGTGTGTCTTACTCTCATGGATTATTACTGCTCCTTTACTGATCTGTTCTTTGTATGTTCTTTTCATTTCTTCCCCTCAATCAATTTCTGTAGTTCTTTCTTTCTAGGGAACCATTCTTCAAATAATTCTTTTATCTTTGGTTTAATCCTACCATAGAATATACCGGTTGGATCACACTTCCCTCCAGCTAATCTTCTATCAATTTCCTTAATTTCTGCTGTTGTGAATATTCTTGATGTCATTCTACAAATATACCCTGTTTCTCTTTAGCTTTACCTAAACACTCATCACACATAGGATATCTTATTCCTTGTTCATTAGTTTTACATATTACGCACTTACTTGATGTCATTCTTAATCACCCCCCATAATGAAAATTTCTGTTGAATCAACTCCTAACCCAAAACCAACTTTTTTATTGTGGTGAATTGACATCAGATATTGTATTTGGAGTAATTCATCTTCTGTTGGTTGTCTATTCATTTTTTATCCCTCATTTGTTTGTATCTTTGGTCTAATTTATGTACCCATTCGATTTGAACTTTAATGCCGTTATCTCTTTCGATTAATTCTACTACTTCTCTTACATGGTTGTAGTAACTTGGGTTTGACCATTTCTTATCTAAATCTATAATCATTGTCCAAATGTCCTTTTGAGTTATTTTTGTCATCTTACATATAATAAAGTAGGTGTTCTTTATAAACCTTTCGTATCTGTAAGTAGTATAAGTGTATTTATAAGAGTTTCCTTAATTTAGTTCTCTTCCTACGAGCTAATTGACCACGTTTTCCTTTACTAAGACAATCTCGACATCCATTACTCCAACAAGGTTTTCCACACCATTTACAAGGTCTAGCTTGATTAGGCATTTATTCCCTCACCTGGTTTGACTTTGGTCTATATCTTTTCTTACACTTTTCATTAGGACAAATAATCTGAGAATGTCTGGGAATTTTATACTCATAACCTATGGGAGAATAATCTTTTTTAGTTCCACAATAAGGACAAATTAGTCGGTAACTCATCTAGAAGAACACCCCTTCTTTATCATCCAACATTACGAACTCACCCATATTCATCCTATGGGAATATAGAGCATACCGGATGCTGTCGCAGTTACTAACCAACACACCATTAGCATAATATTCATGTTGATCATCAACTGTTAGATTGTAAACGTTTTCTCTTCCAGTAAGCTTTCTTACTGCAACTACGTGAACAGAATCTTGATCCCCTGTATTTGTTAGTTTTAAACTTTGTTTTGCATAGTGAACATCTTTTTTCGATTTCATCAACTTTTTCTTTTCTTCTTTTTGCTGATTTGCATTTGTTTGAACAGAAGAATGAATTATCCCTTCTTGTAAAATCCTTAAAGATTTCCTTACATTGAACACACTCTTTAATAATAGGTATTCTACCCTTCCAAGCTTCGACTCCATGTTTTTTGTGCCATTCTCTCCCTTCATCCGATCTATGCCAGACTTTTGCCAATTCAACAATCCTCTTAATATGTTCAGGATCTTGTTTACGCCCTTTGAAATGTTCCGATAAATGTTTACTACCTTCAATACACTGAAGATTAGAAATATTGTTGTTGCTAGTATCCCCGTCGATATGATGTATATGATACCCTTGTGGAATCTTCCCAAAGTTATCTTCCCAGACAACTCTGTGCAAGTAGAACCTATGGCTTTTAAAATACTTCTCTCCTTCTCTTCTAATGTACTTTTTTCCTTTATAATATTGTATTTCTCTTGATACCATAAGTTATTAGTTATATGTTCAACCTTATAATTCTTTCGTAAATCCCGTATCTTAATGAATCCCTTACCATCAACCCAGACTGGATGATTTTTAGTCCCTATTAATGTCTGGCCATTAGAAAATTTAACTTCATACAGACTTTGTTTAGGTGTTTTGAATTGAATAAGAGTTTTTCTATAACCTTTCCTAGTTAAGACATAATCTGTTTTATCAATCTCTTCTATATTCTTCCAACCGTTTTCTGTAAATATTTTAGTTCCAGCAATAAAACATAGATGATCATTAACTTTCTTTGGCTTATCTCCCTTCTTATTCAATTCCCAACTGTAACTGAGCAATTCTTTAATCAAATTCTGACATTTCTCATTGATTCTAATTAGATTGTTATCAAAATATCTCGATACTTCACTTATTCCAGGGACAACTTTATTTGCAGCCTTATTAACGATGGCGCCTTCAGTTATCGACAATTTGTCGATAGCTGTTGGATCACTAGGATCATGGTAAACTTTTACACAATTATCAGCAACCTTATATATTTCAGTTATCCAGTCACAAAGTTGTTCCACATGCGCAGCTTCTTTATAGAATTCATCCAATACATCGATGGTTCCATCACCCCTAACACCTATTAGGATTGCTGCACGTGGCAACGGATAGTTAGAATCTGCTCCAACGATTAATTCTTTATAATCCTTATATGGTAAGAATTCTGAATCATCTACAACCTGAGTGTTTGGATTGAAACCAGTATAAATTACACCTTCAGCTATCACCCATTTACCGTAAAGTAAACGTTCCCGGGAGATTCCAGTAAGTGATCCTTCCAGAGCTTTAAGATAATCTTCAGGCAAGTAAGGATTATCATACGGTGTTGTTAAGAATACTTCCCTATCTTTATCCTTGGTTTGAAAGAAGAATTTGTGCAACCAATGATATGGAGAATCTGGGTTAGTAGCGGTGAACATCTGTCTGGGAATTTTACTATTTTGTTCAAAAGAATAACGAGGAATCTTATATCTGAGTCTCGTTGAAAGCATCATCCAATCTCCTTCATCCAATTCAATACCTTCATCAGCAAATATCCAGCCATATTCAGTGGATCCTATCTTGGTTGGGTAAGATTGGTCAGCCCTTTTATCCAGGCCTGAGAACATTATTGTACTGTGAACACCTTCCAATGGGGTTTTATGTATCAGTTCCCCTTTCATTTGGTTGTAAGAAACAATTAAACCTTTGGGAATTACTTGACTAAATAGGGTATGGATGGTGCTTCCTGGGAGAGAACGTGCTTCTTTCCTACATATTAGACCTCTGTTGCCTGGGTACATCATGTTCAACAAGAAACCTTTCTGACAACCAATTAGTGATTTACCCGCAGCTACGGCACCAGAGAGCATTAGGTACTTCTTCAGACTCTCCATGAACTTCTTTTGTTTTTCGTTAGCCGGTTCGAATTCTTTAATCATTTTCCTTTTCTAAGTACCCATTTTAGTGTATGTTTTGTAGGTAAACCACAGAAACAATGGGCTTTACAATTTTTACAAGCTGTTCCATAACAACCAGTTGTTATTATCTTTAACATTTCTCTAATCTCTTTTTCAGTTTTCACTTTTTCACCTCACGTAATTCATTACCACACAAAGGACAAAATTTTAATGATCTATTTTCTGCATAGTATTCAACTAATACCATTTTTCCTTTACAATTTCTACAATCAACATTATGTTCTATTCTGTACATTACCATCTTTCACCTTCCTTTTCCGTACAATTGCCAAGACATCCTTAACCAATTTACCTTTAAAGTAAACTTGGTAATGTTGTGCATCCGGATGATTGTGATCAATTATTATCGGTCCAGAGTTATTTTTTTGTTTAACCATTTCTCATCAACTCTTTTATGTTCAATAAATATTCAGCCAATTTTTTACCTTTATCTGTAACTTCAATCCGTCGTTCACCTTTTGAATCGGTTCGTTTAACAAATCCTTCTTCTCCAAATAATCTGATAAGCTGATATGTCCAAGCATCATTAACATTAATAATCCTACTTAATCTATACCCAGTAACGTTCGGATGATCATTTATTGCAATCATTAATTCTGTTGGGGCATAACGCCATAATTTTTTAATGTTCATTTTTTAGTCACATCCTCGTACTCAGCGCCACAGAAATCACAAACCCATATTGATTTCCATATTGAGTTTATTTTCAATTTTTTCTTATTAACATAATGTCTACAATTGGGACATTGCGGTCTCGGTTCTCTAATTTCACTCAGATTTATTCTCGTCATCTTCTTTCTTCACCTCCTCTTCAACTTTAGGGTAAGTATCTTCAACACCCTTTATGATGAATTGAACACTACCTTTCAACTCCAACTCATCAGTTTTCTCAACATAACCTCTATGTTTAAGTTTAGTCTTAGCTAGAAACATTAACAGTTTAGAATCTCCCTTAAGGGCAAGAGTAGTCATTTTGTTTTCAATCAAATCTCCCCAACGATCAACCTTCTGGGATAGTTCTTTCTTAAACAATTTATCTTTCTTCTCCCAAGCATAAAATGTACTTCTTTCAATGCCAACTTCAGTGCAAGCTTTAGATATGTTGAATAAAGATTTCTCATATTCGTAGATAAATAACTTCTGTCTTGCTCTTTTGCTTAATCTTTTTGCCATTTTCGTAGTATTTTGTATCTTTTGTTCTTAATTAATCTAAAAAGATTTGTCCTTTTGCCTCCAATTTTTCTTTTTTCTAATCATTTAAGCTCCTTTTGTTTTAAAACTAAGATAAATTTTCCTAATAAGAGACAAATGAGGAACATAAGTAAAGCTAAAAGAAAACATGGTTTCAACATAATAAATTCACAATTAGTCATTCCTTCTTGCCCTCCAGTTGCTTTTCTAATTCTAACCTTATAAAATAAAGTGCATCTTTGAAATGTTTGCTTACTATTCCCTCAACTTCCTCAAGGACTTCCTTTTTAGTTTGTTTACAACATATCTGGCTTCTTCTAAGCTCTTTAACGAAATCTTCAGTCATTCCTTCTTCTCCAGTTGTTCTTTTAACTTGTTCCATCGAACAATGTTTATTGCAATATCACCATAAGGAGTCAAACCTTCCGTTTCAACTTTCTCAAGAACTTTAGAACGTTCTTTTTCTCTTATGTGTTTTTCAAGTTCAGATAGTTTAATCATTCTTTATCACCATTCTAGTTTTTTGTTTCCTTTACTTTATATTAAGTAAGGCATTTTTATATAAGTATCATCCCTTGCCGGTTCTCCGTGGGACCGGTTCTATTTCTAAATAATTTTCACATTTATGCTTGTGGAATGCTTCCTTACTTAAACTGGAAAAATTACAATACCCACAAGTATATGTTTTTGGTTCCATTATTGAAATTCCCCCGGCATTAATCGAGAGGGTGAACCTCTCTTTGGCATTTCGTGACGAAAGGAATATATGAGGATTCCCTTTTAGGAAACTCCTGCCAAATCTGCCGTATAGGGTTTCATATATTAATCAAGGCTGGACTTAATGAAAGGGAAGAGTTATTGCCTAAAGTCCAGGCATTTCAAACCTTTATCCGTGCCTTTAGGCAACGGATTTAACCAGCTTTCTTGAACGTTATTTATGCTTTCTCAACCTCTCCTTTACGTTTGATATTGATCTTCTTATCACAATGGGGACAAGTTATTTCTCTCAAAATCTTTAAATCCATCTCTTGTGAACTCTTATCAGATTCTTCTCTCATCAACAATCTAGCAATACTCTTCTTTTTCATTTTGTATCCATGAAGATTCAATCTACAACCTCCGCAAATCCATAATTAGGAAGAGCTCTCGTTACCCTTACGTTGACTTTTTCTCCCATTGCAGCATTCTTAACGAACAAAATGTATCCATTAAATTTAGTTACTCCGTCACCAGTTTTCCCCATAGAAGTAATTTCAACTTCAAACTCATCATTTACCGCCACAGGTGGTAAGTTATTTCTATCCATTTACATCATCTCCTTTTTGTTAATATTTATCCAACTTTTTCTGTGGATCTATTGTGGGAAGTTTAAGAGGTTTTGCTTGGTCTGGGTTGAAAAATCTCACTACCTCTTCCCAAGGAACTTTAAACCATTTCTCTAATGGAATTCCTTTCTGGACACAAAACTTCCTCCGATGTGCTTCCCAATGTCGTTTTGCAAATAAACGGTTAATTTCCGTTTCGCAAATTCTACATTTTGTCATGTTTTGCAGGGTAGGTGAATGAACTGCACCGAGAGCTATCTGTCGGGGCGAGGTTTAATTCTCCCCACTCTCGTACCAGCCTGGACATTACTGTCACCAGACACCTTCCTCTCTGCAATTTCTTTTTTAATTTTCTTACATACTTTAACTGCATGATTTTGATTATTAGATCTGAATAATATATTAACATTAAAACCATACTTCCCTCTAACTTTTCTACTGGTTTTACATCTTCTACAATTGAATGTTGCTCTATCGAGCCAACTGGTGTAGTTAGTCTGGATGTTTTTACAACTGGGGCATTCGGCAATGTAGTAAGTTTCTTCAATGGAAGTCATTTATTTCCCCCATTATAATCACAGCCATAATAATTATGAAATGGTTTAGAATTATTACTTCTTCTTGCAATTCTTTCAATATTAATATATGGGCAATCTATTGCACTTCTTAAAGCACAGTAATTTTTTTTAATAAGTAGAAAGTTTCGCAAACTAAAACTATAGCAAGCGTGTTTTATTATACATCCTTCAACTACCGAGTTTAATGTCATTTCTCACTCCCGCAACGTTGACACATAATCGCAATTACCCATGTGCCCCATGTACCTACATTAACCTTTTTCCACTTATGTCCAAATAACCAACCCATTATTCCTTCGCAGTTATTCATTCTCCTCTCAACTCCTTCTGAGTTTTTCTGCAACCACACATACAACTTCTAAAATTAAACATATTGCCTGGAAGAAGACCTTTAGGTTTATCTATTGCATGATCACCAATAGGATGGCCACAAACTAAGCATGTAATTTTAACCACCCCCAGCGATAAACGTGAAATTTCTTAGGTGTGCTTAAATCATAATTTTCGTCGAAATAAGCAAACATATCTTCTGCTGATTTGAAACCGTTTTGTTTGGCTAATGATTCTATATTTTCGTTGTCTCTAGATTTAGTCCAAGTGGTATCCCATTCAAATTTGCCCCAAGGATGCTGATAGGCTACTTTCATAAACTTAACTTCAAAGACTTCAGTTATGCGGACTTTACCTAGATTCTTGTTGAAAGCGATTTTATTTAAATTAAAACTTCCCTGAGTATCTTCACAATTATCATTTTTGCAAACATAGGGAAGATAATGCCCAGAAACTATTTCTGAACCACATAAATTGCAAAAATCTTCACAATCACTATCACTATCCCAAACCATTTCAACTATGTCACCGACTTGGTATTTTGGTGGTTTATCATGTTTGTGCCTTTTAAAAGGAATTTCATCATTCTTAATAGGGATTCCTTCATCATTCGCTAATCTTATCTTTTCACTATCTTCATAACAAGCTGGACAGTATTTAATTAAATCATTTTCTTCATACCAAGCCTTACGAATAGTCTTAGTCTTAGTCCTAGCCAACAAAGCCGGCAAGACTTCCACACAAGTATTATTCATTTGTTTCATTGTAAATTAAAAAAATAAAATAAATTATTTATCCTCCGCTGGTCTGGATTCAAACATTTGACCCCTGCTCACCAACATCTTTTCATCAACTTTAATCTGTTCCCCAGGAACTTCTAACTGTTTTTTCAATGCCAGAATTTGTGTATTCTTTTGTAAAGTTTCTATGGCTTTCTTAATCCTGGCCATCTCGCTACTAATGGGAGAAAGTTTTCCCAACGCTTCAATCTTTGCCTGAGTATCTAGGACTTTCTTTTTGTTTGTTTCCAGTCTCTCCTTAACAACTTCAAGTCCGGCAGCAAGATCCTTATATGTAGTATTAACTACTGTCTTACTTTCCATTGTTCCCAGTTCTCTATTACCATCCTTGAGATTCTTTTTCTCAACCACAGTAATGGTAGCATTTTCTCTATCTTTCCATTCAATACTTTCATCAATTACAGATTCCATCCTTTATCACCTTTTTTTATTTTTATGAATTTTTCTACATTCAGACCAATTTTCCTAAGATGTGCTTTACATTCTTCACACGCCAGAGGTCTCCTGGCATCTGATTTGAATATTTTCACACACTTATTACTTATCTCGGCCTTGCAATCTCTTATTCTCTGATTTTTCTTCTTCCTGAATTTCACGCTTCCTCTTTTTTTTATTACAACTACACCACCAACCTCCTTGTGGTTTATGACAATTTGGGCATATCATTTATTGCTCAGTAAGACCAATCTAAAAGAGCGTGTAAGCAAAGATTAGAGGTGGTCACTACCGTTTAGCAGATTTTAACCTCATTCAATATTGTCTTAATGTTGATTAGATGTTGAGCAACTTTTTTTCCTTTATCAGTAATTTTAAGGTTATGAAGATTATATTTCAATGATCTCGAATTCTGTAATAGTCTCAACTTTTCAAATTTATAGAGTAAGGAATAAATGAATGATGAATTTCCATTACTCACCTGAATAAATTCTGAAATTTTAAATTCAGGATTGTTGTATATTGAAATAAAAAACTCTGGTGCCTTTGGATAAAATAGTTGTGTTAATCTCATTTTAAAAGCCAAACCTCTGATTGACGATTGTTTTAGCTTTTACCAAACCCCTTCTAAAACCCCGGATGTCATCCATACTCACCCCTTTAGGATTTATATTCTCCCAACCCATATCTTCAAGGATTTTTTGTTTCAGTTTTTTAACCTCTGTTAAGTCACTTTTGATAATTGTTTGAACATTATAAAAATTCCAATCTTCTTGTTCTTCAACTTCTTCCCAATTTTTTTCCCACCAAAATTCATCAAAAACTCTAAATGGTTGGCATTTCATTACTTCTTCTTCAGTTTCATTTAAACCCCTATGAAAAATTCTTCCATTTCTACCAAATAAATAAACATCCTTGCTCATTCCTTCGAATCTTACTTTCTTTCCTACCATCAATAACTTAATTGATTCTTCAAATTTCATTTTATTAACCTCCGTGCCTCCAGCACTACCCCAACGAAACGGCCATAACTGTATAGATCATAATTGCCGTAAAGACCGTTACTTGCATCACTAAGGAAAAGCAAACGGCCGTCCTTATTATAAAATTCTTCAATATTTTCTAGTTCAGTTAATTTGGCTTTTCTAATATTGCCTTTATAATAAACTGTTGATACACCATACCATTGCGTAGGAATCTTACCTTTTTCTTTCAAATCATAAATTTCTTTCAAAGTTGCTATGTGTCCGTTGTTTTTCTTACACCATTTTAGTGCTTTCTTCAGTTCTTCCTTAACAGTTCCACCTTCAAATACACATATTTTACTTTTTTTTCCTTTCATTATATTCCCTCCAATAATTTGGATTTTTCTGTCTCCATTTTTTATTCTGTTCTTTTTGATAATCTTTTTCTCTTCCCTTACATTTATACTTATATCCAATTGATTCCAAAACTAAATTTTTTAAAAAATGATGGTATTTTGTATGTTCTTTTCTATTTGGAAATAAATATAAATTACTTGGATGATTGTTTTCTTTATTATAATCTAAATGGTGAATATCCTCTTTCGGATTTAAATATCTACTAAGTTTCTGTTCCATAATTAATCTATGTTTACGAATATATCCTTTATTATCACAAAAAGGATGGTCTGGATTTAAGACAAAAATATTTCCCCTTTTATCTTTAAATTCTCCGCCTTGCCATAAGGGGTTTCTTTCTCCCCTTAATGCAGAATTTCTTATTTTTCTTTTATGTTCTTCTGTCCTCAAATATATTCCTTTAGGCATTAGAAATTACCTCATTAAATTCAAATATTTTTATTTTCATTTTTTCTTCCTCCCTTTTGGTGTAATGTTCTTTGGTTTATCATCATATTCTAGTTGATGTCCAGGGTTAGATAATACTCCTTCTTCAATCAACATAGTTCTTACAGCACCCATAACACTTTGGTTCTGTTTAACGAAGTCTGCTTTACTTCTCTTATCCATAACATCATAAGATTCTCCTAACAATTCCATCGCTATTGCACTTCTTAATTGTTTTCCAGACTCAGTATGGGTAGGAATACCTAATGCTACTAACAATTCATTAGCTTTTTTTGCCTTTGAAACCATATCATCTTTTTTTCTCCAAAACATTTTAATCTAACCCCTCAATTTTTATCTTACATTCACTTGGTGGAATGATTTTCTTGTAGTTTCCTCTTTTGAAATCATCTAATAAACCTCTTGCTAAGTCTCCCCAATTACACCCACCGTGATTTCTAAGTAGAAATACTGCTTTTTCTGAATCAGTATATTTTTTTTCAACTCCACGACCACATACAACCATTCCGGCAGCATTATCATTAAAAACAACAATAGAACCTGGCTCTATATATTTAAGGGAAGTTACTTCAGTTGGTTGTTCTTCTTTAGGTGATGCAGGAACCATGTTCTGTTTTTGCTTTATCAGTATTGCTTTAGCTAATTCTTTAACACTCATATCCTTCATCTTCTGATTCATAAATTTTTCATTTTTCATTGTTTTACCTCTTCTTTTTTTATATCTTAGACGTTATCCAAACAGATGTATTGTTGCATTGATTATAATTAATATCAAGACAACAGTATATACATTACTAAGGAAAAACGATTGGTTATCTCTTTCATAAATATTTCCAAATATTTTTATCTCCATTCTAACCCCAATTCTTTTAGTAATACTTTTTTTGTAAGAACTTCTTCCAATTCAGGGAACATATATTTGAATGTTGTCATTCTTCTTTCTCCCAACCTCTTGAAATAAATCTTATTATACCTTCATATCCCCTATCAACTATTTTTGGGGTTGCACGTCCAAGTTCTGTAATATTTTCTTGAGTTTTGTTCATACTAATAGGCATTTCAATGTGGATTTCTTTTGGAGCTTTTTTAATCCACTCTTCTACTTTTTCTCTTGTTGTCATTGTTTTACCCCCTCTAATTTTATCTCTTTAGGAAACGTTACTGTAATAGTTTCTTCCTTTTTAACAAAGTCCATATCTTGAGTTTTAGCAATTTTATCAAAGCTTTTAACATCCAAATTCAGACATAAAAGATGTTCCTTAGCCCAAGCAAGAGCCATCCCTCTATCGTAATTTAAACAAACTCCAACCCTGATGCCAATTCCACCGAAGAGTTTTTTATTACCTGTCTCTTGGAATTCTTCCATTGCTTCTATTTTGATTTGATCTTTAAAATTAACTTGAATGTTAGAAAATCGTTCTATTTCTTCAATCAAAATTTTATTATCTTCTTCAAACATTTTCTTTTTTTCAGTTAATTTATTCTTCAAATCTTCCAATACATCAATAGTTTGTACAAATTCCTGAACTTTGTTTTGATCTATCATTCTAAATCCCTCGCCATACCCATACAATGTTTTTTCAATGCTTCGTCACGATCAGTTTTCTCAGAAAAGTTTCCAATAACAATTCCTTCCATGTCTACAATTTGAAATTTCATCCCAGTACCTCTTCTCTTAACTTATCATTCTCTGCATAGAATTTCTTAACGTTCTCTCTATATTTATCCCAGAATTTACTATCAAGCGTACTGGCTGGCTCCAATACTTCAGCAACTTCCTTAAGAGTTTTTCTCAGAGACAAATTACATGCTAATCCAAATGCCTGACCTTCCGAGTTAGTAATTATTCTCTTCTGATGCTGATGAACTTTTTTCATAGATTCTTCAGTTTTGGTAGATTTGTCTTCAATCTCTTCTACAGGAATTTCTTTATTTTTTTCTGTACGTTTCTCATATTTGTCGTAATTAAAGAATTCACCATTCTTCTTACCAGAGAACAAGTATAATTCTCCTTCAACCAAATCATCTGGACAACTTCCCCAACCACTAACCATTCTTTTGTCTTCAAGATGAACAAAATGATTCTTTTCTTTCGGAACAATTTTACTAACCTTACCTTCAAACTCAAATGTTTCTTTATTTTCCATTTTTATTTAACCTCATTTCTTTTTCTTTCTGTACAGACATTCCCGACCATCTTCATCTTGGCAGAAGTAATATTCCCAATCAGAATTATCAGCATTAGAAAAATTATCTAATCTTCTAGTTGCAGCCCATTGTGTTGATAACTGGTTTTTAGTTATGTTCCATTTACCATCAAGACCCATAGCTTGATCGAACTTTATGATATCTCCACTACTTGTTTCATTACCAAACAGATCTAATTTTTTTACCATCATGCCCACCAACCACAACGTTGTTCCTGACAAACCAAGATGGGATATTCAATTCCATTCTCAGGCATCACATCTTTACGGACATTCTTACTGCCGCATCGTTTACAAACTTCTTCTTCCTGAACTAACTGTATTGTTTCCATTTTTATTTAACCTCAATATATTTTTTTGTCTAGTTGCTTCCCAGGTAGCATTCTCAATCTGGGTATGGTTTGCTTCATGTATTAAGATATTGTTCGACTCGTTTCCGTTTGACATCCTTCTTCACCTCTTAATTTTTTATCAATATCGTCCCACTTAGAAATCTTGGCACAATTAGGGTGCAACTGAACCTTCATACCTTCACGGTTAATAACAGATTTCTTACCTTCAATTAACTTTTCACATAAGAAACAAGAATTAACTTTCAAATGTTCTTCCCTTTCTAACCTTAATCTCTCTTCTTCCTTCTTAGATCTGATGTTAGACAATAATTTCTGTTTGAATACAAGCTTATGATTCAATTCATCCAATTCTTTTAAAATATCTTCTTCAGAATGATTAAGTCCAAGAGTAATGTTAATTCCAGCTTCCACGATCCTTCTCCACTTACCTCTTGGTAAATCAACTAATTCTACTCTTAACCAATTTTCTCTTGAAATTTGTGCATGAATATCTTTAAGATCTGACGACATCTGGACCTACCTCTCGCATAATGAATTTTGCAATTTCATTTGATGCAGAAGTGTCTTCTCCAGCCCGTCTCCGATCTAACATCTGTTTCTGATACCTTAACCAGACATCACCATCCACGTATATTGAAACTTGTTTTCTTGCCATTTTTCTTATCTAAACACCTCTTTTAATAACTATTAAAACACTTAACTATATAAAGGTTTCTATTTTTAGAGTAAATAGTAAGAAAAACTATCAACCGGTTACAATTTGTAACCAACTGACACCCCCCTTTGATTTCTTATAGAAAAAAGATTTTCCAATAAACTACTACTATATAACTAACTCTGTACAGTACTGTACAGTACAGAAC
>SDBU01000994.1_pt1 | contig 41514 bp, 78 predicted proteins | sample 2277071 | NCBI WGS metagenome assembly SDBU01 (sample SAMN10397929, study PRJNA504765) | marine sediment metagenome | isolation source: marine sediment core GS08_GC12, 126 cmbsf | place: Arctic Ocean: Gakkel Ridge, Loki's castle | collected 2008 | reverse complement strand
TCTAACAAAGGGTACGTTTGTAATTGATGGATCAATATTACCCAAGGCCAATGTAATTCTTGAAGGTGAGGGCGCTCAGACCATAATAGAAAAGAATATGAATGCAGTAGGCATTAGCGGGGCCGGTGGGGCTGGCACAGAGATAGATAATATAACCTTGCGCGATTTCAAAGTAACCCGTAATGTGGCCGATACAAATGATAAGGCACTTATCCAAATGTCATATTGCGACGATCTTACAATCACTAATGTAACGTGTTTAGATTCAGATGCCAGTGGTATAAATATAACTAATTGCGATGGGGTTATAGTATCTTCGTGTCTGGTTGACGGATATGATGGCACTATTGCCGGTACCGGGAGAGGAATATTTTTTGATACTTGTACACAAGTGGTATGCTCAGGCAACAATATTAAGAATGGTATAAGCGGCCAGGGCATACATGCCTCAGGATCAGCCAACATATCCATATCGGATAATATTATAACGGAAATTACCGGGGCAGTGAATGCGATTGGATTATTTATATCAACTTCCGGGAATGCCAGGATATCCAATATAAGTATATCAAATATTACTACCAGTGGTATTGCTAATATTGCGTTTGGGCTATATTTAGCAACAGACGATTCTCAAGTATCTAATGTACGTATTGATAATGTAGATAATACTACAACTGCGGACAATTCCTATGGGATATATGTTACCAGTGATCGGAATGCGATAACCGGGGCGAATGTTGCTGATTGTAGCGGCAAAGGTGTGCGTCTTACTGCTACCGCAGACAGTACAATGTTTGAGGACTGCGTGGCAAGCGACAACGGCGCGGATTCGGGAATAGATAATACGAATGAAGACAATTTCAGCGACAGCGGCACTAACACTTTCACGGAGTAATCATGGCTAACAGTTGGAGCAGGATAAAGTTTACCAAGGAAGGCGGTCTTGCCGTTTGGTTGCTAAACAAGACGCGCAGCGCAAGCGTCAAGGGTGAGGTCTTGGAATCCAGCGCGGGGACAGACGATGCGGTTGATCAGGCTGTGGCTAATGCCCTTCACCCCATGGGGATCACCTACGTGGCGGGGATAGCCGTTGGGACATATATGTGGGTGGTGGTTTCCGGGCGTGTAGAGGTTTTGGCTGATGCCGGTGGATTTACTAGGGATGATAGACTGGTAACAAGTGCCACAGCGGGACGGGCTGATGTAAGCAACCTCCCAACGCCAGCCGTACACTTTCAAGAGATAGGCCATGGTATAGGAACGGCTGCGGGTAATGGTCTCGGATTTGCCATAGTACATTTTAATTAACAAGCTATTTGTAGGAGATATATAAAAGTGAAGCAGTTTTTCCAGAAGAACGGGGTTAAGATAATCTACAACGGCTTGCTCATCATTGCGCTGATTATCGCGGTTGGTATTACGTGGGGTAGTACCAAGACCGATGTTGAGCATAACGCGGGGGATATTCTTGACAACCGTGGAGATATAGACATATTACAAGCGCAATCTGTAGATAGCCAAGTAGACCGCGCCGAAATCAGGCGGGACTTGACGCACATTATCGACCTTCTTGAACGACTGGTAGACAAATGAACATAGCCTTCTATCCCGACAATCACATAATCGAGTGTTCGCTAACCGATCAGATAAAGGACATTCCCGCAGACTGTGACGTTAGGAATGAGCTTAACGTAAGACGTGCATTACATGACCCCGAGCAAGTGGTCAAAGCGATGTGCGAAGACCCATACAACAAGCCCCCGGTCATGCCCAGAACCTTCCCAGAGGGCCGGTGGAGCGTCTACAAGCCGCGCGCCAGGACTTCGCGGTATCTTGCCCCCTTTTTCATCCCTACGGACGCAGAGCAGTATCTTGACGTATGGGCGTTAGATGAGAATGGCGGGTATGACCACGTGACAAGCAAATCCGTACTTGACCTTGGATATGGCATACATTTTTCAAGTTCACGTACAACGGTTGGCTGTATACGGGTATACGACGAGTCGGATTTGATGTGGCTGGTACACGCAATCAACGAGCGATTACTTGCAGGGCATAGCGTTCATCTTACCGCGTGACGATTAACTCTTAAGTATTCCTTAACAGTTGCCGATACTCTAACAAAGGAGTATTCATGTTTAAGAAATACCAGCACGTTGAAAGGTTCGGTACGGATGAAGTTCAAGATATAGAGTTTGGCACTCTCCACATATTCCCCAAAATAGACGGCACGAATGGTAGTGTATGGCTTGAAGATGGAAAATTGTGCGGGGGAAGTAGAAACCGGGAGGTGTCGTTGGATAACGATAACCAGGGTTTCTTTGTGGCAGCCGATCAAGATACCCGTCTAATAGAATATCTGACGAAACACCCAGAACATAGACTATACGGCGAGTGGTTGATTCCCCATTCCCTTAAGACGTATAGAGAAGATGCTTGGAGAAAGTTTTATATCTTCGATGTGTGCAAGGATGTGGAAGAAGAAGAAATCTATCTCCCATATGAATTATACCAACCCCTTCTTGATGAGTTTGGGCTGGATTACATTCCCCTACTTTGTACCATAAAGAACGGAAGTTACGAGCAATTGATAGCGCAACTTGAAAAAAATACCTTTTTAATTATAGATGGCGAGGGGAGCGGCGAGGGTGTTGTACTAAAGAACTATAGTTATAAGAACAGATATGGCAGAACCACATGGGCTAAAATAGTCCGCGCCGAGTTTAAGGAAGTGCATTCCAAGACAATGGGCGCGCCGGAGCTTAACGGTAAAAAGATGGTAGAAGAAACCATAACCGAAAAATGGTGTACGGAAGCGTTGATAGAAAAAGAGTATGCGAAGATAGCCGAGGACGGGTGGAGTTCAAAATATATACCGCGATTATTTGGTACTGTGTATCACGATATTGTGCTTAATGAGATGTGGAATATAGTAAAGGAATTAAAACAACCCACTATCAATTTCAAGACGCTCAACCATTTCATCATTGAGAAAATCAAGATGGTTAAAAGCGAGTTGTTCAATTGAAAACTGCCATATTCTTTGCAGACCGTCATTTGTACCCCGTCATAATGACAAAGAAACGATTTATGTTTGAAGGGAGATTATATGAGTAAGGCGAAAAGGAAACTCAATTGTGGACATTCAAATACTAAAGTGGTTCAATATCCCATATGGCGAAAACCGCGCAAATACGGGCAAGGAATTATTTTACAGAGATATGTAAGAAGAGAATTGCGGTGCAAAAGATGTAACACATTGCTCGCGCTGAAACATTATTGGGTGTATTCCTACACAGAGACGGAATTGAGTCATGGACAGTGGGATGAAATTGCAGTAAGGGGATGGTGCAGGGCGTGACCGTAGCCACTTTACTCATAGGGGAGATAACATGAAACGAATAGCGCTAATCTTGATACTATTGTGTGCAACCGTTGTATTATTCGCACAGGTTGCAAGCGAAGAGTGGGACTATTTCGGGTTCTTCTACGGCAATGTTAAGCAAGGTAGTGAGTATATCATCACGCTATCGGTTGACGTTATCATTCCCGCCAACGATGCGCGTACGGTATGGGCGGTGTTTGGGTATACGGTGGCATACAACATCGGCGAAGTGTGCGTGTACTTTGAATACTATCCCGCGTTCTTGAAACGTCAAGGTCAAGGGTTCCGGGTATTGGCAAGGTGGAATGGTATATCGCCGGAGTTTCACGTACCTACGTTTTACGTGATGGAGGTAGTAGAATGAAAGCGTACGAACAGTGTACCAGATTTGACCGATGTGCGGTGAACAAATGTCCGCTTGATTCCAACTACAAGCAAATGCTGACCAACGAGTTAGACGCGGAGCGCAAGTGTACGTTGCCACGCAGGAAGCGCATGGAGATAGGTGCGGGATTTACCGATTTGGTTTATGGCGGGCTTACGGCCAAAGAACATTCAGGGCTTGAGCAGTTCGGGAAACTACCCCAAAACTCGCAGAAAATAGCAATTTCCCCCCGCAATTCTGATACACATAGCGGAAGTGGTGCACAAGCATGAGTGACATATTAAAAGACGCGAAGGGTCATATATCGAGCAAGCGTATCGCCGGTTTTGTCGGTCTTGCGATGATAGTTATTACTTGCTTTTGGCATCTTGCCACGGGTGACGAAGTGACGCAAGTTATATGGCCGTTGGCTACGTTCACGGGTACGATGTTTGGCGTAACCGTTTTAGAGAAAAAATGACCGTCGCATGCGAAGTATGCGGGTGTAGCGGGAATTCATCGTGCGGGCATTGGCCTCTTGGTGAAGGGATGAACTGTACGCTTAACGAGATAATGGTTTGCCCGTGCTGTGTGGTAGCCGGTGGCGCAAGCCATTTAGATATCCCGGAAGATGGGCGGCAACAGGTGTTAGATTTCGCCATGGAGGCATAATGAATGCTAAGGTTAAGAAAGTTCTTATTGCTATCGGTGCTATTCTCGCTGCTATTCTCGGTATCTTTATCGGGCGAGGTTTGCCTGGAAGACGAGGAGTTCGAGGAGTTGACAGCAATCTTGACGCGTTGGGGGAATCGGCTCGACGAGCAGCAGCTTACAATAACGAGCTTGGAGAACACATTGACGTTAGCCGAGACAGCGCACGCGAAATTGCAGATAGAAACAGAGATAACGTTGCTGACGTTGAACGCGCTAAGGAAATCTTACGACGCGCAAAACGCCGAAGCTCTAAAGACCACGGTAATAGCCGTACTGATTAGCCTGCTTGCGGGAGTACTTGCGGGCTTGCTACTCTAACCTACAAGAAATCCTTATTAGTTCACTACGTAACTATAGTTTGCAATTAGCCGATTAGATAAACCTACCACTCACTGAAACTTTCTCAAAATAATGCTTGACAACGCTAAAGGTTTGCGCTAAACTTGTCGATAGAGGTAATATGAGTAGACAAAACAAGAGTATAGGCGGACACCAACAGCCAGTATTGCCGGACAAAATGACACTAAAAGACGTAGCACGTTTCTTTGGGGTCACGGAGCGAACGGTAAGAAGGCGCGTGAAGTCGGGGCTATCTAGCTACAAGGTGGGTAGGCATGTGTATTTTCGACAGTCGGATTTATTCGATTGGATAGAATCATGTAGGAGGGCAGGATGAACAAGAAAGAATTAGACAAGATTTTAGCGGATCACAAGAAGTGGAGACGCGGAAACGGTGGAGAGCGTGCCAATTTGCGTTCCGCCAATTTGAGTTTCGCCAATTTGAGTTCCGCCAATTTGAGTTACGCCGATTTGGGTTACGCCGATTTGCGTTCCGCCGATTTGCGTTACGCCGATTTGAGTTCCGCCGATTTGCGTTCCGCCGATTTGCGTTACGCCGATTTGAGTTACGCCAATTTGAGTTACGCCGATTTGAGTTACGCCAATTTGCGTTCCGCCGATTTGAGTTACGCCAATTTGCGTTCCGCCAATTTGCGTTACGCCAATTTGAGTTCCGCCAATTTGCGTTACGCCAATTTGAGTTCCGCCAATTTGAGTTCCGCCAATTTGAGTTTCGCCAATTTGCGTTCCGCCGATTTGAGTTACGCCAATTTGCGTTACGCCGATTTGAGTTACGCCAATTTGCCGAGATTCCAAATCCCCCAAACAGGTACGCTCGATGTATTCAAAAAGGTTGACGGTAAAATAGTCAAGCTACAGATACCGGCTAAAGCCAAAAGGATCATTTCTCTCATCGGTCGCAAGTGCCGCGCGGAATATGCGAAGGTACTCGATATCGAGGATGGCGGCCCGGTAAGTACAACCGGTTACGGTAATGAGCCAATGACAAAGTACGAGATTGGCAAGATTGTAAAACCCGATAGTTATGACGATGATATCCGTATTGAATGCTCGCATGGCATCCAATTTTTCCTAACCCTGGAAGAAGCGAAGGAGTTTTAGCATGAATAGACCATATCGAGACGACGAAGAGAAGCAACGCAATGTGCTGATTGCATTATTGCGTAAGACCGAGACAGCGATAGGCGACGGTGAGCTTGATACTGCTGTTCAGCATATTGTTGACATTGAGATTGAGTTTAACGAGCTTGACCGGATGGTGCATGAGTTCGATGATAACCAGGCGTGGGAGGATGCACAATGAAGATGTCAAAACGTGTAAAGAGGGCGTTAAGGGAATCGGTTGCCATATGGGAACGTAGAGCCAAGGGAGAACGGGTAGATGAAAATTGCCCGTTATGTGAGGTGATTGTATTTGGCACCCAATGCAAGGAATGCCCGGTAGCACGCTCTTCTTCTGAACCCGAGATTTACGGATGTAATGAAACGCCGTATTGGGATTGGGATGAAGAGCAAACTTCAGCAAATGCCCAAAAAGAACTCGACTTCCTCAAGAGCCTACTACCATGAGTCTTGAAAGTACCCACAACAAGTGGACAGACGGCGACCTTGCGCTTGATCTTGAGTTGAAGCTCACGGTAAACTATCAAGAGCTACGCGGTAAGCTGTACAGCCAAGTGTACCTCAAGGGCGATGAGAAGGGCGAGTGTAACATTGCGCCTTTTATGTGCAAGGATGACCGGGATTTTATCGAAGCGAATATCATAGATAAATTGGAGGAAACAGATGGCAGATGAAGTAAAGGACGTAGTGGTAGTTGAAGACCGCAGGCTAAAGGATCTTGTCGAAAAGAGTGAGCTTGAAAGCACAAAGGCCGCTATTTTGTTAGAGCGGTTTAGTGACTATTTCAAGGTTGCGGCAGAGTGGGAAGTGAAAGCCAAGACGATAGTTGTGATCGATGCAAGCCAAACGGCTGACATGGCTATGGCGCGGATAGGTAGGCTTGAGTTGCGGCAAAAGCGGATTGCCATCGAGCACACGCGGAAGGAATTGAAAGAACAAAGTCTGCGTGAAGGGAAAGCTATTGACGGGATTGCTAATGTACTAAAAGGTGTTATCGTACCCATCGAGGAGTATCTTGATAAGCAGGAGAAGTTTGTTGAGATTAAGGTAGCAGAAGAGGCTGTGAGGGCAAGGGTCGAAGAGGAGGCGCAAGCGGAACGCGACCGGATAGCAAAAGAAGAGGCCGAACGCCAAGAGCAAGAGCGTATACGCAAAGAGAATGAACGGCTCAAGAAAGAAGCCGAAGCCAAGGAGAAAGCACTTGCAAAAGAACGCGCCAAAGTAGAGGCCGAGAAGGCGGCGGCAGAACTTAAAGCGAAAGAGGAACGAGAGGTGGCAGAGAATGCAAGACTTGAAGCCGCGAGAAAGGCTCAAGCCGAGAAAGAAGAGATTGAACGCAAGGCCCGCGAGGAAAAGGAACGGGTAGAGGCCGAGAAGGCAGAAGCCGAAAGAAAGGCACGCGAAGAACGCGCGAAAGCGGAAGCGGCGCGGCTTGAAGCTGAGAGAAAAGCGCAAGCTGAAAAGGATGAGATTGAGAGGAGGGCAAGAAAAGAAAGAGAGAAGATCGAGGCAGAGAAAGCGGCGGTTGAAGAAAGGCTACGCAAGGAGAAGGCCGAGGCCAAGAAAGAAAAAGAGGAAAGGGCAAGACTTGAGGCTGAACGGCAAGCGGCTGAAATCGAATGTCCTTACTGCCACAAGAGATTCAATCCAGAGGAGCAAGGGAAATGAGTGAAGAAGTAAGGGGCATTTACAAGAAGATGGTAACAATCATGGACAATGTTGGCTATATCGTAAAGGATATGAAAATAACCTATGGCACGACAAGTTATAGCGCGTTGTCTGAGACGGCGGTGCTAACGGAGGTTAGGAAGCACCTAATCAACCAGAATGTGTTCGTATACTGCCTATCCCAAGAGCGGTCAAGGACGGGCAACTTAACGAGCGTTGATGAGGTTTTTCGCTTTGTTGACGCAATGGATGGATCTTATGTAGATGTACACTCGGCAGGGGATGGCTCAGACTCCCAGGACAAGGGCATCGGCATGGCGCAAACTTACAGTTTCAAGTATCTATTCCGCAGGGCGTTTGCCATACCGACGGGAGATGATCCTGACCGGGTATCGAGCAAGGAGCTTGACGACACCCAGAAAAACGACAGGGTACGGAAGGGTAAGGCCGCCGTGCTCCAACTGCTTGAAGACAACCCCGGACTATCGGAAGACTACCGAGATAGCATTACCCTTGACGTTGACACGGCGGTGACGAAAGAGGATGTAGACACGCTTGAAATCATCTACAAGGAAATCAAAGCCGAGATACGCAAGGGTTTCGCGCCCGAGCAGAAGGCCAACAATGACAAGGCCGTCAAGGATGCCAAGAAGTACAACGAAGAACCACCGTTGCCAAAGGGTAAACCGGCCAAGTCTGACCTTGACATACCCGAAGTTGAGCTATTCTAATGAAACACAATGACGATCGGGAAGACATAGTAAGCGGTGCGTTTAATAGTGGCTACGAGGCAGGGTATGAGCGGGCGTATGAGTCGGCCACGAGATATCAAGAAGATTATTGCGTTAGACGGTTGATTCCATTTGGCCCCATGCCAGAGAAAGCGTTGGCGAAGTATATTAAAGACTGTAGAGATCAGGGGTTATTCTAATGATAGAGTGCAACAATTGCGGCATAAAGTTTGCTGACGGTATTATCGAATTGCATTATCCCCAAACATTAGAGGACGCTGTTTTGGTATTCAGGCACAGTCTTATACAAAAGCGCATCACTCAAGTGTTTGTGAAGATGGGCGTGCCGCGCAAGCCGAGGACCACGGGCAAGGGTAGCGGCTCGGCTCACTTTCACGGCCACGTTCAACAAATATGCCAGTATACCGGTGATGATTTTGATGATGTGAAAATGCACATCAAGCGCAAGGCTATGAAGCGCGATTATCCTTCTCACGAGGATAGTTTTGGGGAGATACATCCTGATAGCGAGGCGAATATAAGCACGGTAGAAGAGTCGATGTTGATAGACACGGCGCATGAGGTTGCGAGTTTTTTGAATCTAAAGTTAAAGGAGATATGAGATGATAATTTTGTGTATAATTGCGTATTTATTCGTCGGTGTATGCGTGTTCCGGGTGTTAGAAAAGAAGCATATAGGTTTTGATGACTACTGGTATCCCGCTAAAGAGGGACAGTTCAAGAGTGTGTATGAAGATAAAACCCCGATTTGGGCTATGGGTGGTATTTTATTGAGTATCATTTGGCCCTTGAGTGTTCTCTTCGCTATCTTCTATACTGGTTCATCGTGGGTTATCCGCAATCTTGGGATACGTGATAAATGACTGACACATTCAGTTAAGGGAGATATGAGATGAAGGTTATTACTACTTATGGGCATGATAATAGCGGATATGACGGACGGGACAGCTACGAAATAGAGGTCGATGGCGAGGTGGAAATACGCGTTGGAAGACCAGAACCAGAAGATGCTACATTAACCCGGGATCTTAGTTTTGCATATAGTATTGTCACGCTCATGAAAAAAGCATGGGAAGCCGGAAAGCGGGGTGAGGATTTCACGCTAGAGACTGTAGCCGATAATGACTGACATAATCCTTGCGATAATCTGCACGCCGATAATGTTTGTAGCCTTCCTACTGTGGATTTGCTGCGTCGTGGCGTTGATTGAGGCCGTGGAGACGTACGTAAAGGGTGAGAGCCGAGGGATAAAGCGACTACTGCGGAGGTTGGGGAAGTGAAAGAGTATCCAATTATTTTCAGCGGCGAGATGGTACGAGCGATACTTGACGGTAGAAAGACGCAGACACGCAGGCTAAATGGGTTAAAGGAAATTAATTTAGATCCCAACTACTGGCGTTGTGAAAGGATTCTCCCTGATGGTATGGCTATCTGGAATGGTGGCCATGGGTTTGATATAGACAAAATCAAATGCCCCTACGGCATCCCCGGTGATAGGTTGTGGGTGAGGGAAACGTGGGCGCATATGCTTGATTTTGGATACAGCACTGGCAACTATTTCTATCGTGCTTCTTACACAAACGGCGGGCCGTATGACGATGTGCAAAAGTGGAAGCCGTCTATCTTCATGCCGAGGGCAGCCTCCCGCATAACTCTTGAAGTAACCGATGTACGAGTAAAGCTGGTGCAGGATATAAGCGAAGATGATGCAAGAGCAGAGGGCACCGATTGGGATATGGCGCATGAATGCAACGATTGGAGTCCTTCTTACAACGACCCCGATAGTGGCGGTTATCCCGCATGGGTTCCTGCCTTTGAAATACTATGGGATTCTATCAACGCCAAGCGTGGCTACGGATGGGACAGCAACCCGTGGGTGTGGGTTGTAACTTTCAAGAGGTTGGGAAAGTGAGCCACGCATATACCGAAGAGGACGCGCTATACGTTTTAGAGCATTACCACGAGATGTATGTTGAAGCAATAGCCGAGAATACCGGTATACCAAGTGGTAAATGCGTGACAGATTATGCCAGAAGGTTGCGTCAAAGGGGGCGGGTGTTCAAACATACGGGCCAGATGTTGAAAGAAAAAATGCAACCGCTTGTTATACGCGATGGCTACGACACGGTACCTTGGTTTATGCGGCAATCGACGCGCAACCAGGGTATTCCCGACCTTCAATACATGACTTGACGTCGGATCACGAGGTATGATAGAATGGTGCAAGAGGTAACAATGGCGAGAGATTGGTTTAAGCATGATATCAATGCACGTCATGATGTGAAGATCGTCGCGATGCGAGAGAAGTATGGCGCATCTGGGTACGGGGCATGGTGGATGCTGATAGAGATTTTGAGAGATACGGAGGACTATAAACTATCACTCCGCGAGGTTCCTCTTTTGCGTCACTCGTTAGATTTCCCGGAGGTTGAGGCATTTGTTGACGATTGTATCAACGTGTACTTTCTTTTAGAGAGCGACGATGAATATGTGTGGAGTGAGAGCTTAATGAAACGCATGGAAGCATATGATGAACTTTTGGTTCAACGGGCAGAGGCAGGTAGGCTTGGTGGTGTAGCAAAGGCTAAGCAAAACGTAGCAAGTGCTAAGCAAAGTCTGGCAAAGTCTGGCGATCTGATTAGATTAGATAAGAGTAGAGTAGATAAGAAGAACAAAGAGGACAAGTTTGCTTCGCAAATTGATGATGTGTTCAAATACTTCAAAACAAAGACCGGTTCAAGGGTAAGCCCCAAGACGGAGGCGTTGCGTTCAATGATTAGGGCAAGGCTTAACGAGGGGCACACGGTAGACGATTGCGAGCGAGCTATTGCCTTTGCCCACGGCGATAAGAAGGACAACGACGACCAGATGAAGTATATCCGCATTGCCACTATTTTCAGACCTTTATTATTCAGCGGGTACTTAGATGCACAAATAAAGGCGACAGGGGGAGCAAAATGAACTGGGTTCCAATTACTACGGATGGGCCATTCCCTATATTCGATATAAACCATGTTGTAAGTGAACCAGTGTTGTGTTATACTGCCAATGAGTCGTACTTGCTGTTACTTTTTGATACGACAAAAGGGGCGTGGACATTTCTTAACGGGAATAGGATATCACATAAATGCGACATAAGATATTGGGCGAGATTGAGCCCACCGGAGAAATAAATGACCGATAGAAAGCACACCCCCACTGGCGAGCCAGCTAACTACGGCAATACGTTTGACATCAAGTGCCGGAAGTGTGGCGAGTGGTACGCTGCTCCTTGCCATTGGAAGACGGTACAGAATGAGCAGACGTTTGTGAAGCGCGATAAGCGGGGAAATAGAATGTTTCTTGAACCCGTTGGTGATGCCCACCCGGAGCCGATATGGGATACCACGCGATTTCCACGGGTGATAATAAGCGACATAGGGGCGCATGAATGTGTGCGCGGCAAGGCGAAATATCAAGTATGAGAAATAAGGAGAATAAAATGGCAGACAGAGTAACGATTGATGGTGTTGAGTACAGGAGAGTGGCGGACGAGAAAAGAGTAAACCTGCTGAAAGAGTCTATTAACAGGTGGAAGGAAAAGGTTGTAGCGGCTGAAAATCTTCCATCCACAGGGTGTCGGCATTGTCCATTGTGTGGTGAATGGAGGGGGGAGGGGATTGTGTCTTGTGTGGGATGCCCGATAAATGACGATGGGAACCGGAGGTGTGGTAACACCCCTTATGAAAAATATAGAGATGCCAAGGAAGCTGCCATAAATGGAGCGATGAGAGAAGTACTGTATCTCGAAAAGCTATTAGCAAGAGAAAAGAGGAAAGTATGAGAAATAGGGGGAAGGTATGAGAGAGCATAAGTATCGAGCGTGGGATGGTGAATACCGATTGATGTATTATCTCAATTCCGGGGGTCGTACGTTTGGCATACACAGTGGCAATTCCGCATTTGATTGGCAATGGCTTATGTACGGGCATCGAGACAGATACGAACTCATGCAATACACCGGCCTCAAGGACAAGAACGGCAAGGCACTGGATTGGTGGGAATCAGACTTGTTCGAGATCGACTGCACGTGGCCTGTCTACGTACTTGAATATAACGAGACAGCCGGTGCTTTCGGTTTGCGTGGGAACGGCGGAATGTGGAAGTCTTTCCCTGACACATATCGGGATTATGGTGATGATTCGATACACAAAATCGGCAACCGCTTCGAGAACCCAGAGCTTATGGGGGGGAAGGGATGAAACACGCAACCCTTCTCGGCTATTGGCGCAAGGCCGTGAGAGCCTCAAAGGGCGAGTGGTGTTACACCATGGGTTGCCGCAACCCGGCGAGCGGATGTCATCATTTAATTAAAGTGAGGTATCGCACCACGGCGTATCGGGTAGAGAACGGCATCCCCTTGTGCGCGGTGTGCCACCCGATAGCTGACAGGTCGCCTCAGTTTGCCCTTGACATGATCCCGCAAAAGGATTATGATTTCATTAAGGATAGGGCAATGTATAATTTGCAAGAGTGGAGACGTAAAGAAGGTCAGACTTTGGATGAGTTTCACAAGAGCGAGGTTGACGAGTTGAAACGAATTATCAGCGAGGGGGAGTAGATGCCAGACATAAGCATGTGCAAGGGTAACGGGTCTGAGTTGTGTGAGACTTGCTATAGATCAAGGGTTGAACCCGCGCCTGAATGGCAAGCGTATTTTGAAGCTCCGCCGATAGAGGCGGGTGAGTGTGAGTATTATTGGCCGATTGAGGAGCTTAAAGATGATTAAGCACACGAAAGAAGGTCTTGTCACAGATGAGGCGCAAGTAGCCGTGATGTTCTTAGAAAAAGCGGTTTTAAGATGGACCAAGCGAGCACGAAAAAAATTGCTCACATTGGTAGCTATTCGGGAAGAGTTTTTCTATGTGGGTGGTCAGTATGCTACGCAAATCACAATCCCCTGGCCCACCGTCAAAGCCGCTATCCAGCCGGTAGAGGGGGAAGCTTTTGTGGTTGTCCACCCCATGGACAGCGGAGAACTTGTGCCGGATCTAATAACCACTTTCAGAAATCACTGGGCCAGGGATACGATATTTTGTCACAAACGCGTACTAAACATCGTCACTACCCGCGCCGAACTAAGGGAGCTTATCAAGCACATAGAGGAGGCGTTATGATTAAGTACGACGACATAACAGAAGAAGATGTTTGTGGATTGTGTGGCGAACCGGGTGCAGATAAATATGCCCACCCCGTATATTGGCCGGGAGAACAAAAGCCAGACGGTCCTTTGGTACATATGGAATGTGAGACTGAGGAGTGTCGCAGAGCACATGCCGCGTTGTCACCCCATGAACGAGACGCATTTTTGAGGTCAATATGATTAAGCACACGAAAGAAGGTCTTGTCACAGATGAGGCGCAAGCACTCGCCGCATATTTGGGAAAGGTTGTACTTCTTTGGCAAGACAGGGAATGGATCAAAGGCATTTTAGACGGTGATGATCTTGGGTGGCGTAAAGTCTGCATCCCCTGGCCTACCGTCAAAGCCGCTATCCAGCCGATAGAGGGGGAGGGGTATATCTGCGTATATCGAAAAACGCCCGATCACGAACCGCTTTTTGTGCAACCCAACTATGCGCATCCGGAACCACAGTTTGCGTATTTTCACAAACGCGTACTAAACATCGTCACTACCCGCGCCGAACTAAGGGAGCTTATCAAGCACATAGAGGAGGCGAAGGGATGATGCAATTAAGTAAGCGAATATCTGCAAGAACCGAAACGTTCAAAATCAATCAGATGAAAAAAGACTTCGCAACAATGAACGATAGATACAGGGAGATACGAGGTGGATTGCGCTACCCTATGACATCGTGCTACTGGTGCAAGCATAAGTTTGTCAATGGCGAAATGATAGCGATAGTAATTCCAGAGAAAGGGCGTAATCGGGTGCTGTGCCAATCATGTGCAGACCAAGCCAAGTAACCAAGAGGAGGGAGTATGAAATACGGCTACATGGACATCGGTAATCGTGGATATCACGATGGCGTACATATCTGGGGTAAGTACTGCGCTTCGGGTTGTATCGCAGTATCCCGAAAAGTTGCTATCGAGATAGTGTCTGCAAAAGAAGAACAATTAAGGATTCATATAAACGGAATAGAGAGGAAGTTAAAGCAACTTATGGAGGAGGGAGTATGAAGCATAAACAATATACATGGGGACCGGAGCCAAGACATTTCAGATTACTACGCAGCGCGTTGAATCTTATTGCTCGTAATAAAGTGCTGTACCTCATGATAGCAATGCGAAGGGCACCACAGGAGGAAAGCGATGGCGATTGAAAACTTCAAGGGTGTTTCGATGTTAGAGTTCTTGGAGAAAGGCGGATTAGGCGCGATAGTAAAACACATCGACACCCAAGAGACGCAGATAGCCGACCTTGCCGAGAAGGTGGAGGCTTTGGGCAATGATGACCGCTTACCTGCCGTGGAACACGATGTAGCCGACCTTGCCGAGAAGGTGGAGGCGTTGGAAGAAGATACAGCCAAGGCTCTCAAGTATGCCAAGTTTGCCCATAAGCGTGTAAACACATCGAGAAAATATATGGAGTCAACAAGAGAGAAGGTGGAGAACATCATAATGGTGATGGCGCCAGAGATACGGCCTAAAGGGGTGATCCCTGACCTTGGCACCGACTGCGACGCAAGCGCGATGGAGCACGAATGTGAAGATGAAACAGGTAGCGGGCCTGTATGGAACAATGGTGTATGTTCGCGGTGCGGGGTCTGCATGGACGTAAACGATGGGCTGAAAGCACAAGAAAAACGGCTACAAGAAACCGGTAGTTTTATATGCCAAGGGTGTGGGAAGATTGATGAATCACCGCTCGAATGCGACAGACTGAGCCTTACGTGTGAAATCTATCGATGTAAAAAGTGTAAGGGTTATACGGTCAAATGGATATCTTCATCCGCACCGGAGTTGAAGCCGTGTCCGTTTTGTGAAGCCAAGTAACCAAGAGGAGGGAGTATGAGAGAGGATTACAGACCAGCCGAGTATCAAATAGAGGTAGAATATGTTTGCCAAAAATGCAACCGAGAAAGACACGCTCCGGCAAACTTCAACGCCCCGGAATGTTGCGGGGAAGAAATGATGGAGTGTGGGCAAATCTACCCAGCGAATACAGATGAGTGGGAAGAACAACGCGACCCAGACGGTGAGTGGAGACAACGCAGAGATTAAATCGAGGAGGGAGTATGAACATAGAGATGTTAGATTGGAGTTACACGCCAGATACGCAAGTGTTACGGTGCATGAATGGGATAATGAAACTCATAACCAGCAACAACGACCAAGAGGAGCGATTGTTAGCTTTTGAGAAGCAAGACCGTTTTGCTGTTATGCTTGGAGAGTCAGAAGAAAGAGGCGACAAGCTGCGTACAGAGATAGACCGCCTCAAGGCCGAACTTGCTGATGCAGAATACCGCTACGAACATATGGCAAAAGCCGTCGATGATTTCAAGGGCGAGGATGAGCGGCTATCGAACAAGTAGACCCTTGCTCGTATGAGCTGGGATATTTTGAATGTGGAGGAGTATTGACCATTTGTTTTAGCAGTCGTTTACGCCGGGGGATGCCTTGCCCCCGGTACTTGGGCGGTAAACGGTTTCGACTTGTAAGAAGCGTTAAGCCTTGCAAGGAATCGGGTTCGACTCCCGAACCGTCCAGAGTTGGTGATCCCTTCTTGAAAGGTAGCCAACCATGCCAGCAATAACGCGCATGCCCCGCACTGGCCGGGGCGGTTTTATACTTATGAGAGGGATAAATGGAAGCTACAAATTACAACGGTATCAATCCTGGGTTTACAGACGGCGAATATGAGAGGTTGCGAGCCATAAAGGATGACCCTTCATGGAAACCTAATACGCGCAAGCAACCGATAGGGTTTGCGAAAATGAGAACGGGCTTGACGCTACCCCCGTTACTTGCTGAACGTGCCAAATTGTACGCAAAAGAACACGGGATATCTTTTCCGATATTAGTCGAAAACCTCTTAAGTGTTATCGTAGATTAGCCGATAGGTATAGTATGGACCCTTGGCAAATAGTAGACGAGTTCGAGAAGGTAGTAGCCGATTACGCGGGGGCGCCGTATGGCGTGGCGGTTGATAGTTGCACGAATGCGCTGTTTTTGAGCCTTGTTCTTACTCGGCTGCAATATAGCAAAAGGATAGTGACCTTGCCGTGCCGTACGTATGTTGGCGTCGCACATGCGGTGGTGAATGCGGGTCATACGTGCGAGTTTGATGATTTTAATTGGGAGGGCGCATATAGTCTACCGGGTACAACCGTGGTGGACAGTGCGCGTAGATTCAGGGCCGGGATGTATGATTGTGGTATGCACTGTCTATCATTCCATTGGTACAAGCATTTACCGATCGGCCGTGGCGGGATGATACTGCTTGACGATGGGGAAGACTACGATCTATTGCGGCGCATGAGGTATGATGGGCGTCAAGGTGGCGTGGTGCCGCGAGAGGATGGGTTTGATTGTCCCGGATTTCACATGCTCATGCACCCGGACGACTGCGCGAGGGGGCTTTTGCTCATGGCGAATATGCCGAATTACAACGAAGATTTGGCTATGGACAATTACGCGGATTTGAGCAAGCACAAGTATTTTACGGAGGCGAATAGATGAAAACAACGCAAGAAGCCTTTGATGATTTTGGAAACGCGCTGAGGGATTTGCTATGTGAGTTCTGCCAGGCTATCGGGGTGTTTAAGTTACTCGATTGGATGGAAAAGAAACTGAGGAAAAGGGGAGGCGAATAGATGATCATACTCGATATGGGTTCGGGCGAAACTTGCAAGAATGACTTTGCATACGTCAAGAAAATGATTGAGGCAGTACCTGACACGCTAATGGATGTCGTCATTAAGTGGCAGCTGTTTGCTGACATCCCGCCATTGACCCCGCTGAAGCATGACGTTTATTTGTATGCCAGGGATATCGCAGAACGTCGAGGGTTTAAGACGGCATCGAGCGTGTTCGATGAGGCTTCACTTGATTTCTTGCTTGGCACTGACCCGGCGTTTGTGAAGATAGCGTGTAGGCCACATTTGTACCCGTTGATTATGAAGATACCCGAGGATGTCCCGGTGGTTGTGAGTGTTGGCGATGTTGAAGAGTTCAAGGGGTACTACGATGCCCGCGAGGATTGTTTGATAACGGTGTTGTGTTGCGTCGCGGATTACCCTGCCGAATCAAAGAAGTACGTTGACACATTTGGCGGCATGTTGAAGCATGGCATTAGCGACCACACGGAGGATTGGTTTCTGTACAAGACGTATCAGCCGGAAGTGTACGAGTGCCATTTTTGCTTAGACGATAGCACGGGGCCGGATGCCGCGAAGTTTGCGCGAAGGCCGGATGAATTAAGGAGTATTTTATGAGCAATACAATCGAATACGCGAAAAGAGAATTCAAGGCATTAGGTTATGACCTTGACGACAAGGAAGAGGGGCCTAACAAGTGGATCATGGAAAATGTGTTTGAGTTGCTTGAAATATTCAGCAAGCAAGGACATTCGGGTTCATCGGCTCCTTTCGCTGTACGGTACTTCGAGAAGTTGGCTTTATTCAAACCACTTTGTCCGCTGACCGGGAAAGATGACGAATGGGGAGAGATATTTACTAATGATGGTACAATGCAAAACAAGAGGTGTTCTGCTGTATTCAAAGACCCGGACGGAAAGGCTTATTACATCGATGGGAAAGTATGGCGAGACAAAAAGGGGTTCACGTACACCAACCACCGCAGCAGGGTGTATCTCAAGTTTCCGTGTATTCCAACGACTAAATACGTGGCGGCATGGCGAGACAAGCTCCCGAGCCTTTGGTGCGACATAAAACATTGGCGCAAGAAAAAGAAAACGATTGTGGAGACGTTGCAAGAAGGCGGATATGTAGCCGAAAAGTTGGCGCAAACAGGAAGCAACAACTAACATGAAATCCTGGCTTGACGAATACAAGGGTAATGAGATAATATTGACGTTCCCCAACTTTCGCAAGTTTCTAAGTTGGATGAATATACGGCATGACTATTTCGCGGGCTATTCTGTTCTGACTAACATGAGGGAGCGTAGCAAGCGCAAGGTGCGTGTCAAGTTTTGGCTGTATAGCAAGCCGGAGAAGAGACGATTTTGGAGGTATAAGAAATGAAACGCAAATTGAACATTGCGGTATTGGCGATATCGAGGTTTCGCAATATCCTCGTACGGTTGTTTTTGTGGAGCGAGATTGCCGTGAGAAAGGCGGGCGGTATCACGCCGAAGTTTGCCACAGAAGCCACAATGGACTCATTCATGCGGGTTATGTGCGGATTGAATGATGTTGTACTGCATGATTATATCTCGTTTATCCGTGGTGCCGATGGGTGGGTAATATTCCCTTGTGAGCACGGTGGAACAGTTGAGCGGTTGCATGTAGTCGGGCGATGGTATAAAGAAACATATGACTCACTCGATTTAGAAGATGATACGACAAAAGAAGAGGGAAGCGGTGAAACTTGAACCCTTGACCCGTGAGGATATGGAGCAGATACGCATATGGCGGCACCAATTCCCCGAGACGTTGAGAACGCCGTACATGCTCACGAAGGAAATGCAAGAGGACTACTACCTCAACACGATTTGCAACCGTGAGAGTCATACGCGGTATTGGGCGCTATGGATAGATGAGCCTCACGTAACTCACCAAGGGTGGACGCTCGCTGCCGATGCCCCTTCAAGGTTTGATGTGCCAACCCAAACGGCATTCCCAACTTTCGCGGGCTACGGTGGCATTGAGAACATCTCATGGGAGAACCGCACCGGAGAGATAAGCCTGTTGATAGATCCTGGGCGGCACGGCGAAGGATTGGGTACGGAAGCGGTGGCGTTGTTTCTTGACCAGGCGTTTAACTATCTCAATTTGAATGCGGTGTTTGCAGAATGCTATGGCTGTGGGCCTACTGGATTCTGGAAAAAGATGTATCATAGATATGGCGGGCAGAGAGCCTATTTGCATTGTCGCAAATACTACGGCGGGAAATCTTACGGTAGCGAGGTCACTACATTTATGAGGGGCGAATATGAAAAGCATATGCGTAATTCCAGCGAAGGGAATGAGCAAGAGATTGCCAGGCAAGAACACTAAGTTATTCCACGGTAAGCCGGTCATTGAGTACACGATACAAGCGGCTAAGAATTCAGGGTGTTTCAATGAGATACTCGTGAGCACCGATGATAACGATATCGGCAAGCTTGCGTCTGATCTTGGGGTAACTGCGTTCTACCGGGATGCCGCAACGTGTCAAGATGATTCACCGATGGTGGAGGCTGTGGTTGAGACATTGCAAACCAATCCGGCGAGCTATGTGTGTATGGCGTATGCGTGTGCGCCCTTCATTAATGGTCAGCGGATTCGCGAGGCGTTTAAGTATCTTTTGAGTGGAGATTATGATAGCGTGTTCCCGGTGTATCGCGCCGAGGCTCCCGAGCGGGTATTGATTAGGCGCGGAGATTGGTTTATATCTCGTTACCCTGAATATGATAACGTCAATTCTCAACGGTTTCCGTATTCGTATCATTCGGCGGGGCAGTTTTACTTTTGCGATGCAGCGATGGTTGAGTGGCATGAGACGGTAATGCTTCCTCGATGTTGGGGCATAGAGATACCCAAAAGTGAGGCGATAGACATTGACACGGCTGACGATTGGCAGAGGGCTGAAATGATGTGGGAGGCTAATGGTAATCAGCGGGTTCGCGGGGAAAATGTTTCTTGGAGACAAGGAACTAAAGATAGATAGTTGGTCTTTTAATAGTGCGGATATAGTATCGGTTGATAAGAAGAAAAGGAGAAAAAAGATGACGCGAAGAGAGATGGCGAGAGAAATTGAAAATCTGAAATCGGCTAAAGACACGGTTCAGGTATATCTTGACTACGAAAAGCAGAACCATGCCAAGGACAATGAGCGTAGGGACAAAGAGGTTGGGCGCAAGCGTGATGAGGATATCGCACGCAGAATAGATGACGGCTTTCACCCGCTCTGCGCGAATGAGGAATGGGGGCTGCCTACATATTATGTCAAGCGCGTGGTTATCCATTCCGACTATGCTGAACTGCATACGCATGAAGGCGTAGTCCTCATAAAACACTGGACTCAAATTGACTGGCGCAAGTTCGGCGGTAAAATCGAGTACGGTAGTTGATGTGGGGGAATAATGCTTGACCTAAACCGCGTTTACCTGCTTGACTGCATGGAAGGCATGGCCGATATTCCCGACAAGTACTTTGAGCTTGCGATAGTAGACCCGCCGTATGCGTTAAAACGGTTGAGCGCAAGGTTTGCGGAAAAGGACAAGATCTTCATTGATGGCAAAATAGCCAAATGGAACACGGCACCCACGGCAAAATACTTTGACGCATTATTCCGCATCAGTTCAAGCCAAATAATATGGGGGGCAAATAATTTCCAGCTTCCCCCTAGTGAGTATTTTTGCATATGGGATAAGAAACAAAGTGTAGATAACTTTGCCTGTGCAGAATATGCATGGGTGTCGGCCAATATGAAAAAACCAGCAAAGATATTCAGATATTCAATTCATAAGTGCATGGCAGATAGAAAGGCGATGGGGGGCAAAATCCATCCTACTCAGAAACCTATTGACCTCTACAAGTGGCTCCTTGCCAACTACGCAAAAGAAGGCGACAAGATACTTGACACCCACGTAGGCTCTGGTAGCTCAATCATCGCCTGTATCGATATGGGCTTTGAGTACATGGGCTTTGAGATAGACGCGGACTACCACAAGGCCATGACAGACCGGATATATCACTTCACGCGCCAGGAGACATTGTTTGACAACCGAATCCTTCCTTACCCTATGGGGTGATACCGAATTGAGGCAGCATATTGTAGACACAGCTAAGGCACTATCGCGGGATAGGAAGGTACAGAAAGACCTGGTGGGTCATGCGTGGTTCAGGCTGGGGGAGGCCGACCCGCAAAAGACGGCGATATTCTACAAGCGGTATGTGTCGATGCTGATGGGGAAACGGGAGGAGTTGATTAGGTACAAGGAAGTGAAAATAAGTTAAAAAAAGTGTTGACATTACCTGTAGGGTGGTGTATATTTAAGTGAGCCGGGACAGTTGAGAAGCCCAGCGGTTAAGAGCGAGCCAGGTTACGAGAGTAAACCATAAAATAGGAGCGAGCCAGTGAACGGAAGTAAACCACCCCCTATGAGCGGGCCAGGATCGGCGAGAAACCCATCGTGAGAGAGCGAGCCAATGATATTGAGTAAACCACGGTTACTGAGCGTTTTATTAGATTAGTGCACGGATAAGGGGGAAGGGTTGACATAGGGTGTATACTTAAAGTAGAGGTAAAGACTAAAACCGGATTAGCTTATCTAAGCCCTCCATTGCGGGGGCTTTATTTAATTAATAGGATTTCATATGGTACTTGTCACCGGAGCCGCGGGAACACTCGGCAGCGAGATTTGCCGACAATTAGTCGCAAAGGGTGAATCTGTCCTTGCGTTAGATATCGCGGAGATCCCGCTATATCGGCTATCGCTTGAATTGCCGATAACGCCGATTGTCGATTCTATCACTCGCCGTGAATTATGGGAGCAGCTAGCGGAAGAGTACGACATCAAAACGGTCGTGAATACGGCGGCTGTCAAGCACGTTTTGACGGTTGAGCAATGGAGCGAATGGGCGCACCTCGTCAATGCTGATGCATTGCACTACATGCACTCAAGCAAGTGGAAGGTCGTACACATTTCAACGGATAAGGCTTGCAACCCATCGAACAAGTACGGGGCGACGAAACTGGCAGCCGAGAGAATAGCCTTGCACCGTGAGGCAACGGTAGTACGCCTGGTAAACATCCACAACAGCAACGGGTGTGCTGAGGAGATATTCGCCAAGCAGATAGCAGAAGGTGGGCCGGTAACAGCACGGGATAAGCGCATGGCGCGGTATTACACCACGGTTGAGCAAGCGGCTACTGACGTAATTGCGATAGCCGATAATGCAGGGCCGGGACTGTTCATGCCCGACCCCGGAGATCCGATACTGATAGACGATATTATCAGGGACATGATACGCGAAGAGTTCAGCTATGACGATGATTTCACTGATGACGAATTGCACGTGAAAGTCATCTATACCGGACGTAAGAAGGGCGAGAAACTAATTGAGGACATAATGACCGCCGGCGAAAGCAGACAAGCGGTTGAGTGGTCAGATAGGATATATGAGGTAGTACGCAAATAATGGCAATAGACAACGAATCGTTTAACGAAGTAATGGAACGTTTATGGGCAGGGAAGGTCAAAGGAAGAGATGATCCCAACATATTCAAGGCTATGCTTGCGAGAGGGGATACGGGTAAGGGCGAAATAGTACACATCAACGAGAAGGTAAGCCCTGCTAAACAGGGTTAAAACAAGGCAATGGCAGCAAGCGGAACATCATGGGAACCAGGGCAAAGCGGCAACCCTGCCGGTAGGCCGCCTAAAGACGAGGCTCTCACCGATGTACTGCGTGGCCTTGTAGACAAAGAGGATATTGCCAAGAAGCTTATTGAGGTTGCGAATAAAGGCGACGTTGGGGCGCTCAAGTATGTGTATGACCGATTAGACGGTAAGCCACGCGAGACGGTGCATAACATAAACGAGAATCTACCCGAGGTAGTGGAGATAGATTTATCAGATAACCAAGAGGTGATTGAATGACACGCGGTTGTGGTTGCGAGGATTGGAAGGCATTTATGCCTCGACTTGACGGTATTGTGAGTTTAATGGTTGCGAGAAACCCCCAACAAGGGCAACCATTGGGCGATGACTGGAAGGTGTTCAACCTGTGCCCGTGGTGTGGCGAGGAGTTAAGGGAAGTTGACGATAAAGCCGATACCGGCGATGCTGCCGCTGTGGAAGAGTCAGAGCCGGTACAAGATAGCTAAGGGCGGCAGGGGTAGCGGCAAGAGTTACGGCATAGCCGAGCGATTTGTTACATATGCCTTGAGAGAGAAATGCCGGTTGCTATGTACGCGGGATGTCCAGAACACGTTGACGGACAGCGCCTTGGCAATCCTCAAGCGTGTCATAGACAATAACGGTCTTGGTGCCGCCTTTGAACGGACGGTTCACGGGCTGAGATGCAAGAACGGAAGCGAGTTTATCTTTAGGGGCTTGCAGAACCCCGACCGGATAAAGAGCCTTGAGGGTATCAATTACGCATGGGTTGAGGAAGCGCATAGGGTAACGAGGGACGCATGGGATGTATTGACACCGACCATCCGGGAGCCTGGGTCTCAGATATGGGCGAGCTACAACCCCGATACGGTGGATGACCCGGTGATGGCTTACGAGGGTAGACCTGATGCCGATGTGGTGACGGTCAACTATGGCGATAATCCGTACTTCCCGGACGTACTGCGTAAGGAAATGGAGTACGATAAAGAGGTTGATTATGACAAATACTTGTGGGTGTGGGAAGGCAACCCCCGGACTGTTACCGACGCTCAGGTGTTTAAGGGCAAGTTTCGCGTGGGTGTGTTTGACACCCCAAGCGATGTTACCCGATTTTACTTCGGGGCTGATTGGGGCTTTAGCCAAGACCCTACCGTTTTAATAAGGGCGTTTATCAAGAATGAGATACTTTGGATTGATTATGAAGCGTATGGTGTTGGAGTTGACATTGATGATATTCCTGCTCTATTTGAGTGTGTTCCGGGTGCTGATAAATGGCCTATCGTGGGTGACTCTCAAAGGCCGGATACTATGTCGTACCTTAGAAAGAATGGCTACACGGTGTGGGGCAGCAAAAAAGGCAAAGGAAGCATTGAGGACGGAGTGGCGTTCATTAGGTCTTTCCGAGGAATTATGATCCACGAGCGCTGTAAGCATACCGCAGATGAGTTCAAGCTGTATTCGTACAAGCAGGATAAGTTGACGGGAGACGTATTGCCGGTGTTAGAGGACAAGCACAATCACGTTATCGATAGCTTGCGGTACGCATTAGAGGCGACAATGCGGGCTGCGGGTTCGGTGGGTAATGCCGCCGTGGAGTTGGGTTTATGAAAGAGAGCGCGATAGGCGGCAGGGTGCTATGCTCTATTCTCGACGATATGCGGAACTGCCATAAGACTCATAACTATAGCTACATGGAAGCATTGATTGAAGAGTTGCAGTATAGGGCTAATCGCATGGAAGATCGGCTCGATAGATACTGTGGCGAGTGGGGCGGTATCGAGAACTTAGAGAAACGGCGGGACGGGCTGAAGGCCGATATCGCCAAGTTGAAGAAAGAGAAGCCGGGTACAAGTGATGAGTGATTTCCAGACTGCTAACATAAACGAGCTACTTAGTAAAGTAGAGAAAGAGCCGGTGAGCGAAGACGACAAGGCATACAGTGCGCTGATGAAAGAGGACGCTGAATTGTTGACCAAGTTCCCATCACGGCGGGATAGGTTTAATTGGCCCTCCCCCGTAAAGAAGAGGTTTTTGCGTTGATACATTTACAACCACAAGACCGCCTTACACCGAAAGAGATAAAGGGAATAGTCGATAAGTTCAAAGTGAGCGATCGGTATAAGCAGCTTGTTACAAACATCGAGTATTTCAAGGGCCAAGATACCATGATCCTTGAGCGCGAGGTGCCCGCTACGGCAGGGGGGCCTGATAACCGTATCCCGGTTTCCTATGGACGCAGGATAATCAATCTTGTCACGGGCTATATGTATCGCCCGGGATTGGTGCAGTATGCGAGTGAAGATGAGGCGTACCTTGAGAAATTGCTCGATATATTCAAGCAGAATAAAGAGCCTATCAAGACCGAGCAAATGGGCAAGAATACCAGTATCCAGGGTGTTGGATATGAGTTCCACTATGTGACCGAGAATAAGAAGCGTAGGGCGTTGCCGAGATTCACCAAGCTTCCCGCGCCCGAGGTGATCCCGATTTATGACTACGAGGTTGAGTCTAACCTGTGGGCGTTTATCAGATTTCTAGAGCAAGGCGAAGACAAGATAGTATGGATTTATTATGCTACCAAGTGGGAGAAGTTCAAAGAGGATAAGCAGGGCAATCTGGTTATTACGGAGAAAGGCCGTCATTTCTACAATCAAGTGCCGCTGGTAGTCTACCAGAACAACGAAGAGACGTTAGGCGACTTTGAGCCGGTGATGCACCTGATAGACGCTTACGATGTACTGATAAGCGACTCGATGAATGAGTTTGAGAAGTTCGCGTGGGCCTACCTGATACTCAAGGGCATGAGCCTGAATGACGACGATGCTTTTAAGCTGAAGTGGACACGGACGTTTGAGAACCTTGCCCCGGATGCTACGGTCGAGTTTCTCACGAAGGATATGCAATCCGACTTTATCAAGTTTATGACCGACTTGATAAGAGCGGAGATTCATCGTCAAGCGGGTATCCCCAACATTGAGGATTATGACGGGGCGGGCGCGAGCGGTAAGACCATGAGCAAGTTTATCTATCTCATGGAATTATTCACCGACCCCAAGGAGTCGTACTTCAAAGAGGGGCTATTGAAGCGGATAGAATTGATCAACAGCGTGCTAAGGCTGCGGGATGATAAGGTGGGCGATGTTGAGATCATAATGAACCGCAACAACCCGGATAATTCCCTGGAACAGGCAGAGATATTCAATGCCTATTCGACGGGTATTAGTTGGGAGACACGCACCGAGAACTTCGCCGACTTCGTTAAGAATGTAGCAGCCGAGAAGGAGAGGGTGGAGAAAGAGCGCGATTTGTTTGGTGATATTGACGTAGAGGAAGAGGACATGCCCGATGGGACGAGAGAGGCCGAGGACATAGTGGCGGCAACGGCCAAAGAGACGGCGTTGAATGGGGCACAGATAAAGAGCCTTGTCGATATCATACAGAACCTTGCGGCGGGGCTTATCTCAAAGCCAACGGCAGAGGCAATTATCAAGGCGGGTTTCCCTGGTATACCAGATGAGCTTGTGGCTACCATGCTAAATAACATAAAGGCGATAAGCAAAGAAGATGTTAGCTAATGGCACGTACGGACGATATAGCGGCGAATGCCTTGGATGTGAGATTGCAAACTTACGAGAAGGCCGTTATAGCCAACTACCGGCAAGCGTTGAGAAACACAAGGAATACGATAGGGCGACTGTACGAGAGGTACTCGGTCAACGGGAAATTGACACACGCCGAGATGAGCAAGTTCAACCGGCTGAGTGCTTTAGAGAAGCAGATACGGGAGGATATACTACCGTCTATTGCTAAGAATCAGCGTATCATGGTTGCGATGCCGCCCATCGAGTATGACGCGGCGTTCTACCGATATGCATGGTCGATTGACCAGCAGCTTGGCGTGAGCCTGAAATGGGGCGTACTGAATGAGAACGCGGTCAAGGCGGCGGTTGCTAATCCGTTGGATAAGATTGCACGTACGCGGTTGAGGCAAGACGGGCTTTCAAAGATAAACCGGGCGGTGGCGCAAGGGCTTATTCGTGGTGAGTCGTTCCCTAACATGATGAAGGGCGTTAGGGGTGCGATAAACGGCAATGCTTCAGACGCTTTGCGGATAGTGAGAACGGAAGGTCAGCGGGCGCAAGTAATGGGGCAAGGGGCCAATTACAAGGACGCTCGCGGAATGGGTGTTGAGGTGATTGACGTATGGGATGCCACTTTAGATAGCAGCACTCGTGACAGCCACGGTGCGTTAGATGGTGTTGAGGCTCATTACCGTAGCGGTCAAGCTTATTGGTATACGTCAGTAGGGGAGATCCGCGGTCCGTTGCAGAGCGGTGTTGCTTCATTCGATATTCGTTGTCGATGCCGTATACGTGGTCAAGTGGGCGATGCCAAACCGGAGAAGCGAAGGATTAACGGAGAGATAGCGGAGTACGAGACATATAAGGAATGGGACGCGAAACGTAAGGCTGGGCGTAAATAAAAGCCGCCCCGGTGGCTAACCAGGACGGCAAAAGGAGGGAGAAAAGAACGCAGGGCCGCGACAGGGTTGACACTGCTTTACAATCGGGTTTAACCCGTGCACTACGTACGGTATACACAGGCACTAACCTACGCGGTCATTTATAGTATCGGCATTATATCGAGAAACTTTAGCACCAGATGGTGCTTTTTTTAGGCCCGGGTCTAAAACGCGCATGAATAGATAAGGAGACCGCATATGGATAAGCGATGGAAGAATCATAGAAAAAGCAGGTGGGTCAACACCACGAGCGTGAATGCTGCGCTCAATGTAAAGAAGGTAAGGAAAGCGCATATATGGAATAGGCTAATGGGTGAATCATCCAAGCCAATAACTGGATTCAAAGGAGATTGCATATGATAGGCGAAACGTTGATTGCATTAGCAGAGGATGTGTTTGCGGAGGATACGGAAATATCGAGTGGCGATGGGGATATCTACGTAAACAAGAGCAACATGATAGAGGGCGCACGATTTGTGGGCCGATTCACCGACTACGAAATGGCCCAGCTTAACGACATAGCGAGCGGAGAGGAATGCGCGAGACAGTGGGTTATGCCGAGGGTAGTGGCAAGCGACAGTGGCGAACCATTTGACCCGCGCAAGGCATTGAGTAAAGAAGAGTTCACCGAGATGTGTGGGCATTGTAAATATAGGGGGAATGGATGACGAAGAAACAGAGATTGCGATTTGAGTTAGGAGACGCGGCACGAGCTAACGCTATTGGTACAACTTTGAGACATGACGACTTTCAGATAGTGCGCAATAGGTATCATTTGAGTACGTTGTGCATCGGCGGTGTACGCGCGATGGCGCTATTCGTCGGGCCTGGAATTAGAACGAGTTAAGGAGACAACATGAACGAAATTGACAGGGGTGACTTTTGGGTAGACTTGCAATGGCACGGCGACCCTGATCCCAACCCTTCGCCGGATCCAGATCCCAAACCGGATGTAGATCCGCCACCGAAAGATGAACCTCTCACATTAGAGGATGTAAAAAAGCTGATCCAGTCCGAAACCGATAAGGTCAGAACGGATTATTCCGGGAGACTTAAAGAGAAAGAGACTGAGTTAGACGAGTTAAAAAAAGAGAAAATGAGCGCGGCGCAGTTGGCGAAGTACGAGGCAGAACAAAGAGACAAGGAGCTTGTGGATAAAACCGCAAAACTTGCCGAGAGAGAGTTGGCACTGGATAAAGCCAGTGTCATTGCTGATTTAGAAGTCCCCAAGGATCTGGCACCGTTTGTAACGGGAGACAGTAAGGAGACTATTTTATCGAGTGCCAAAGCACTCATGGATACGTTTGCCAAGGAAGTGCTGAAAGGCGTTGAAAAGAAGCTCATTGATTCGGGGGATCCTCCCGAGGTTGGGGATGACATAGTACTGCCCACAAATCTGGCAGAGTTAGACGCGATGGGGCTAAAGGTTAATGCTATGTCGCCTGGGCCGGAAAGGGATAAAGCGGACGCGGTTTTTTTGGAGGCCGCAAGTAAAATTAAGGAGTAAAAAGAATGGCTTATAACAGAATAGCTGGTCTGATCCCTGAAGTATGGTCGGGTCGGTTACTAAGCCGGTTGAATGATGCGCTCGTATTTGGGAATGTAGTCAATCGTGACTACGAGGGTGAAATCACGGGTTTTGGCGATGTAGTCAAAATCAACGAAATTGGCCCTATCACCATAAGAGATTACAGTGCAACGTCTACCGGTGCTTTGACGGTTGAGGGTGTCAGCGATGCTCAGAAATTGCTGCAAATCAATCAGTCTAAATACTTTGCGTTTTGGATTGATGAACTTGATATGGCGCAAGTCAAGCCCAAGGTCATGGCCGAGGCTATGACGGAATCGGCGTTTGCGGCTGCCAACAACATCGATGAATACCTGGCGGGATTGTACCTTGAGGCGGCTATAGTGGCTGCGGGTTCAAGGTCGGGGTCTACTATCACCGGTCAGAATATCACATCTACCAATGTGCTGAAATACATTTCGATTGCACAGCACAAACTCGATGAGGCTAATGTGCCTCAGAGCGGACGGTGGATGGTTGTGCCACCTTGGTTTAGAGAGAAATTGCAAATGATGAAGATAGTGCAGGATACCGCTAACAGCGAGATTCTACAGTCCGGTCTGCTTGGGCGCGGTATATATGGGTTCGATATTTTTGTATCGAACAATGTCGTAAACGGCACCCCGGCGGGCGAAGATGCAGTTATCATGTTTGGCTATAGGGAGTCTATATCTCTGGCCGTCCAGGTAACTAAACTCGTCACCGTAATGCCTGCTCTTAGTGGCGGGTTCAAGACTCTTGTTAAGGGTCTTTTTGTGTATGGCGCGAAGGTCGTAAGACCCAACACGCTTGGCGTAATTTATGCCGATTACACAGCTGAAGCAAGTTAAGGAAGTAAAGAAATGGCTGTACATACTGCAACACTGATTAAACCAGCGTATAACTCAAGCAACGCTTATGATATCGACTGGTCTTCATTTGACTCGGGCGCGAATAACATTGTGTTCGATGTGGATGGAGTTGATGCGAGCAAGATGATTATTCTTGTCGCACAGAATGGCACGATTGCAAATGCCGTGTGGGTGGGGACTTCGGATTCACGTTCGTCTCACACAAGCATGGCGTACCCGTATTCGGCGGGTGGACTGCCGAGGCTCAAGATTGCGACTACGGCTTGTGACGATGCCAACATCAAGAACAGGTTCCAATCTACGCAAGGAGCAGATTCGGAAGTCATGGGTATCATAGCTATCGGGCCTTTTGAGACCGCGAGGTTCAAGGATTCGGACGGGAACATCAACGTGTGCCGGGGCATAACTGCCGCCGAGACGATTGCACAGTTTATCGCCGCGATATTGATACCGTAGTTTAATCGGGGGCTTAACGGCCCCCGTATTTATCAGGGGATTACATTGAAAACGTATTGCAAAACTGACAAATTGGCATTGATAGGTACCGCCGACCCCACGAGAGGGTTGGCGCCGTACAAGGACAAGGAATATGAAATCTGGGCGGTGGCTGTAGCGGCCACCTACCCGGATGTAAGCAGAATAGATGCACTGTTTGAATTGCATCCAAGCGGGTATTGGGAGCAAGACCCGAATGTAAAAAAAAGACTATCGGAGACCACTATACCGATATACATGATAAAGAAAGAGAAGGACATCAAGGCATCGATTGAGTTCCCGATTAAAGAGGTGTCGAAGTACAGAACGTACTTTACGAGTTCTATAGCCTTGATGATTGCGTTCGCCTATCATTCTTACAAGGAGACGGGCAAGCCGAAAGAGGTTGAGCTGTACGGTATTCACATGGATTCCGGTGAGGAGTACCGAGAGCAAAGGCCGTGCTGTGAATATTGGTTAGCACGAATGGAAGAAGCCGGGATGAAGGTTACACTACCCGATGGGGGTGGTTTGATGTTGGCTGAAAACATTTACGGCTTTGAAGAGTATGACCCCTTGAGTTGGGGTTTCCAGCAAAGGGTATTCGCGGTTATAGGTGGCATTAAACAATGTGATGCCGAGCTTGAGCGATGGAAGTTACAGAAGGCCAAGAATGAAGGGGCTTTGTTTGAAGCCAGCCATGTATTGAGGCAGGTTCAGCGGGGCGAGTTCCATGGTAGACAGATAAAACAGGCAGAAGGGTTAGGCCCTTCTGCCGCGCCTCCTGTCGTTCACACCGCCGAGGGTTGTGCTGATGGCAACTCATAAACCGAGCGCGGCAACGGCCAAGAAGTTGGCAGAGAAGAAAGCGAAATCAGTAGCGCCGGATGTCGTAATTCCCGGCGATGGGTTTCCTTTATTGGTTGGCAAAGAGATGCTTGCGATATTGGGCACGGCGCAAACGATGCCAGCGGCACCCTTTGAGGATGATAAGTTCGAGATATGGGCGGTTGGTCAATGCACCACTTTCCCTGCTTTCAAGCGCGGCGATGTGGTGTTTGAATTGCACACGCGAGACTATTGGGATGACAAGCCGGTTATCGAGAGATTGAACAAGTGGCCCGGTCGATTGTTCATGCAAGACCACTACGACGAAGTGCCGAAGAGCGAGCGGTTTCCGATAGAGACCATTATGCAGTATCGGAAGTACCACACAACATCGATCAGCTATATGCTTGCGGCGGCTTATCATAGTTTCAAGGTGAGCGGTAAACCGTTTCATGTGGGGTTGTTTGGTATCCACATGGAGGATATCCGCGAAGAGTACGCCGAGCAGAGACCTTGTTGTGAGTATTGGCTTGCGAGAATGGAAGAGGCGGGAATGGATATATTCGTTTCCGGTGGTGCTATCCTTGCGGCTCCGTTTATGTACGGGTACGAGAATTACAACCCTCTTTGCTACAAGCTAAGGCAACGGCTTGACGGTTTGAATGTCGGGGTGCAACAGCTTGCCGCTCAAGAGGATTCGATAGTCAGGCAAAAGCACGAGCAAATAGGGGCGGCTAAAGAAGAGGAGTTTTTGCTACGGTTGGCGCAACGTGGCGAGTTGAGTATTAAGACGATAGACGCGCTGAAGAAAGAGGAGGCTACATAAATGGACGGAGGAGATAGGGCGGGATACAAGCAGATTGCAAATGTTGTCGATGCCATATTCATAGGGCCAACTGACGGGACAAAGACTACCTACAAATCGTCAGATTACAATGAAAACGGGTGGTCAAGGATTAAGGTTATATCGAGCGGCGCGGTATTCAACTATATCACGGCACCGGGGCTTGAGCGATCTACTGAGATCACGTCAGGGACTACGTGGGTAAGGGGTGCAGAGATAGAGTGTAACCAGATTACGCGGATTAAATTGTCAACCAAGACAACCGGACACGCGGTAATAGCCTTTGACAAGGTTATTCTTTAGGGGGCTGATATGGCTCTTTTAACACGCGCCGAGGCTAAGGTATATCTCAGAATCAGCACCGGGACTACGGGATATGATGCGCTCATTGATACCTACATTCCGCTGATTGAGGAAGACATAACCAACTACTGTAATACGTGGTTTCAAGACAAGGCTATCTTTGTTGAGTATTCAAGTGGGTTAGCTTTTGTTGGCAGTTGCTCATCGAGAGATTACATCACTGACGATAACGAGAACTTCACCACGGCGGGGCTTTCTTCGGGCATGGACATTGCGGTTGACGGGGGAAGTAACTACGGCATCTATACGCTCACGAGTGGTCAAACATCGGCGCTATTGAATGTAGGCACGACATCCAACGCGGTATTCGTAGACCAAGACCAAGACGCGTCATACAACCAAGTTGGTGCTATCAGGATAAGCCGTATAGATTGGCCTTCTAACTTGAAGCCTGTTGCGGCGCGAATGATTTGGTATCAGATCGACAATGCGAAACCGAGCGGTGCTATTAGCGAGAGGATAGACGATTACTCGGTGACGTTTGCGGGGGCGCGAGAGTACCCCATGCAACTTGTGAATCAGCTTAATAACCACAAGAACGTGAGAAGCCACTAATGAGCATTGAGAATTACTACACCGAGACTGCTTCAGTTATCACGGTAACAAAGCCTACTGATTTCTCGACATCGGCGATAACGGAAACATCGGCTTCCTTTGCGTGTGCTATCAATCCGGTATCGGGGTTTGAGAAGTATGCGGGTGGTAGGACAGATGCCTTCGCGGATTACAAGGTGTTTTGTAGCGATACGGTGAGCATGGTTGAGAAGCAAAGAGTTAGGTGGGCGGGTACGGATTTCAACGTGGTATTCGTCAAGGACACGTTCAATATGGGGCATCATAAGTTAGTGTTCTTGCAGAAGGATGTGAGATGAAAGCTACGGTGACAAACAGCATGGCGGGGAAGAACTACCCGAAGGCGATAGACAATGCGGTTGAGCGTATGCTTGTAACTGCCGGAATAATGATTGAGGCCGACGCTATCTTGTTGGCTAATTTCAGCCAAGGCTATCAGACGGGCAGGACCAAGGGTGCTATCACTTATGCGACGAATAAAAAGCGTACCCGCGTAACGGGCCAAGCCAAGGCTGGCGATGAAGTGAGCGCACCGACTCAAGATGATACGTTGCATGTTGGTCTAAATGTTGCCTATGCCCCGCATGTTGAATACGGCACTATTAAGATGGCGGCTCAACCGTTTATGCGCCCGGCTCTTGATAACAGGCGTTCAGACATTCGGCGTATGGGCCTAAAGGAAGTTGACAAGGGGCTGAAGCGTGGCAAGTAGCAGTATTGAAGAAGCCCTGGTAGCCAAGATTAAAACGCTCACCGATGTAACGGCGCATATCAGCACCGGAGTGAATGCCAGAATCTACCTGATGGATGCTCCCGAGGGTACGCTCACAATGCCCTACGTTGTACTCACTACGATATCCAGTCCTAATGATGCACGATATATCGGGCAAAAGGGAAGCGTTGCGCGTATCCAGATGTCGGCGTTCAACGAGCAAAAGCAAGACGGGTTGGATTTGTCTAACGCTTTGGTAGATGGCTTGAGCCATTTTAGTGGATCATCGGACGGGTACAGTATTCAATACATAAGCACCACGGGGCCGATTACCTTGAAAGACCCGGACTATGACAACGTATATCAGTACATAGTTGACGCGATAATAGAATACGATAGGAGTTGAGAATGACAATAGTATGCACAAATGGGCATGAGCGTGAGGACGCTCGACCACGCGGGATATGCGTTAAGTGTGGATTGAGTATGACACCGAAGCCCAGACCAAAACCGACATGGAAGCCAAAGGAGGAAGAGGATGGCTGAAGTATTTATAAAGGGAGTTGACGGTTATATCTACTTGAACGGCAACACGCAAGCAAGAATAACCAATTGGTCAATGACGATGGATGCCCCGATTGAGGATGTGACCGACTTTGGTAGCAATGGGCAGGAATTTGAGCACACCGGGCTTGCTAATTTCAGCGGTACGCTGAGTGCTGAAATGCTGAGAGATTCAACGGCGACCACGCAGGAACTTGATAACGTGATGCAACAGTTCGCGGTAGGCGGAACGCTTGCGAAGTCTACTATCAGGTTTATCGAATCGAGCTTGAGCGCGTGGAAGGGAACTATTCTAATCAACAACATAGGCAAGGACGCACCGGCACAAGGTATCCAGAAGGTGACCGCCAATTGGGTGTCTAACGGTAGACTCGCTTGGTCATCGGCAACGTAAGGAGGTAAACAATGGCCGAAGTATTTACAAAAGGCGTTGACGGCAGGATTTACCTTGCGGGTAAATTGCAAGCCCGTATCAATAACTGGACGATGACAATGGACGCGCCGGTGTCTGATGTTACCGACTTCCGTAGTTCGGGGCAAGAGAATGAATATACGGGGCTGGCAAACTTCGCGGGTACGCTTAACGGGCAATGGCTAAGGACGGACTCTGTTACCACGCAGCAGATGCAGACTATCTCCGAGATGTTCGCGTCTACGGGTACGCTTGCACACGTCCAGGTGAAACTCGTGGAGTCAACCAAGGCGATGTGGTGGGGTAACGTCAAGTTTACGAATATCGCAAAGGACGCACCGGCTCAGGATTTCCAGACGTTTAGCGCGAATTGGGTTCAGTCTACGGGTAGGCTGAAATACGCAACATCTACAAGCACGTAATAAAGAGGATACAGGAATGAAGATACACTATAAGAAGAATGACATATTTATTCCCGAATGGAATGACAACAAGAAGCTACCGGATGGTGAGCAGATAAAGTTTCATCATAGGTTTTTGACCACGGCAGAACGCAAGCAGTTTATCTATGTAGCAGAGCATACTCAAGGGAGTGTGGCTAAGTTTGCCAGTGGGTACAAAGAAGACATGACCGAGGACGAACAAACTGCCTTGCTCGACAAAACCGACAGGAAGATTACTCAAGATGGTGCGGGGATCGCTCGCTGTATAGTTGCCAAGATAGAGAACCTGGAAATAGAAGATGAGGCTGGCAAGATATTGAAGATTGATACCATCGAGAAGTTTTACAATGCCCCCGATATCTTCCCTGCGCTAAGGGCAGAGCTTGAGGGTATGTGCGTGCTGATGTCCGCAAGGGCCGACTCAAAAAACTAAAGGCCGCCTTCATCTGTTGGTGTAAGGAATATGACCAATATTCAGATGCATCATGGAGGCGGCAAAAGGGTTCACCGCAACAGTTGGCCCAGGATATAGTCATTGATCGCGGCGATATACCTGATTTACTAAACGATCCAGATTTCGCGGATGCGACTAATCTTTGGGTGGATTTCAAGGCGTTCGGCGCATCCTATGGCGGGGGATACATGGAGTGGCCGTGTCAGGTTTACGATGTGGTCAAGTGCTTTGATGGACTGTACGCCGAGCACAAGTTAAAATAGGTGGGAGAATGGCCGTTACTGAAGAACTAAAGATAGTCATACGTGCCGAGGCTGCGGGTGCGGTGCGCGAACTGCGACAAGTTCAGGGCGCATCGGCCAAGGTGGCCACTAATTTTGGAAGTATAGCAAGGTCTCTCATCGGTCCCCTCGGTGTCGCCGCTGGGATAATTGGGCTAACCCGTGGGGTGACTAAGTTCCTGACTCAGGGCGTAAGGTTCAATGCGCAACTTGAACAGCTTGACGTTGCATTTACATCTATATTGGGTTCGGCAAGTGCGGCTAATAGTCTTGTAGAAGAACTGAAAGAGTTTTCAGCATCAACGCCGTTTCAAATGATGGACTTGGCACAGGGCACCCAGATATTGCTGGGGTTCGGCACTGCCGCCGAGGATATCGTTGACACCCTGAGAGACTTAGGTAATGCCTCTCTCGGTAGCCAAGAAAAACTAAACAGGCTTATTCAAGCCTACGGCAAACTCCAATCAAAAGGCAAAGCAACCCTCGAAGAACTTAATATGTTCACCGAAGCTGGCGTGCCTATCATGCAGGCCTTGCGTGAACAGCTTGGGTTGACTAAGGAAGAACTGTCTAAGTATATAAGTACGGGCAAGTTGGGTTTTGAAGAAGTAGACGCGGCACTACAATCTCTCACAAGGGGCGAGGGAAAGCTCGCGGGGATATTAGAAGGGCAAAGCAAAACACTCGCGGGTTCAGTATCGACGCTCAAAGATAATGTCACGCTATTGACGGCTTCCCTAACTGAGGAGTTCCTCCCCGAAATGACGGAATCGGTAAACAAGCTCACGGAGTTTGTATCGGGGATCACGGCGGCAAGAAATGCTGCGAAGGGAGAGAGGGACACTCGCAGGGCTGCAAGAGGGGGTGATTTTTTTGATTTCACCCTGCCGTTATTAGAGCAGATTGAGTTAGCCGAATCTGGCATTGCCACACTTGAAGAAGACCTTATAAATCTACAAGATACATTGACAAAAGAAGAGGGAAGGCTTATCAAAAGTGAGGGGATGACTGCCCTCATATCAAGAGAGATCGCCGCCAGTGAGGAAACCCTCAAGGGCCTTGTCGCGTTTGTCGATAGCAGGGAGGAAGCGGTTGCCAAAGCTAGGGAATTGGCTAAAGAAGAAGCCGCTATAGCTGCCGTTCAAAAAGCTACTGCTGATCGACAGGTAACCAATCTCAACCGGCTTGCCGAGGCATACGCAAAGACAGAGCAGGGCGCAATAGATGCACTGAGCAAGGAACTTGCGTTTTTTGAGGGACTAAGCATACGCGGTGAACAGACCATAGAGATAATAAGAACCATTCGCGCGGAACTTGATGGGTTAGTAACCGCTCAACAAATCGGCGGTGCGACCAAGGCCAATGTTGGTAAACCCATCCCTGGCGGGCTACTTCCTCAAACATTCGCTTTAATACCTAACATCAATCCATTTGAGGGCATCGAGCAAGGTGTAGGGAATCTGAATGCGGATGATTTCGGCGTACCTGCACTAACCGAAAATGTGGTCGGACTTGGGCTTGCGTTTTTGACATTAGATCAACAATTAGCGATCACTGGAATTAAGTTTGACGAGTTTGTAGTAAGTGCGGCAGATATAAAAGAGGCCATGGTAGACCTTGCGGAAAAAGGCTCGATGAAGTTGGCTGTGAGTTTGTTTACCGAGTTTGGTAATGCTCTCGCTACTGGTGGAGATATGGGCGAGTTCTTCCTCAAATCGGTTGGCAAGATATTGGGTATGATGGCCGAGATATTCTTGTGGGGTGCTATGAGCGCGTTCAAGGATGGGTTCACGGAATTGGGCGTGGGGTTTCTCATCGCTGCCGGTGTAACCGGATTTTTCGGCGGTGTCATGGGCGGTCTCGGCTCGACAAAAGCCCCAAGTTCCGCAAGCGTTGGCCGGTCTGCTTCGCGTAGCGGTAGCCGTGGCACGGTCTACGGGGTGGGCGATAACATCCAGAATCCCGTTATCATTCAGAACATTGCCGGTAGCGTGTTGGTCGAAGATCAATTACAGGCGAATGCCGCAAACGCGGTAAGGTTGGTTACAAGTGGGCGTTAATTCACTACCCGAAGCATGGCGCACTAATCTCAGAACGGGCGCGATACAAGACCGTGATTTGAGATTTTACCTTGACCCTCGTGGCGTTGAATACCCCGATTTAGAAGCAGGTAGCGCGGCGTATACTTTAGCCCGTGAAGACAACCTGATAGACCGCGGGAACTGCGAGAGTACTACTATCCCTGGTATCCTTGGGGAAATCGGGGTGGCGGTAAATAGCACTGTAGCTCTGTCTACCGCAGAAGCCCATGGTGGCGATGGCTCGATGCTATTTACCAAGACTACAGCGGCCCTGGGGGGTACTGCCGTCTTCCGATTGACCGACAATGCCGATATCGACGATATGCACGGGTTTGTTGCTGGCGAGGGTTACGAAAAATCCGTACGGGTGAAGGTCCCATCTGTCGGAGGGCCAGCGGTTTCTGAAGTATCTGTGCATGCTAGAAATTATCGTAATTCTACCGCATCATGGGTCAATGTCGGGAACGAGACTGCAAGTGGATCACAAGATACATGGATCGAAATACCACTATCATTTGACATACAGAGTGATGCGGGCGGTGTGTTTTTCTATGTAGCAATCGACACGGGTGCGGACAACACCGAGTTTATATATGTTGATGACATAAGACTTGATAGTCATTCCGTGCCGGGGTCTCATTATCTGTCCAGCGGGTACGTCGAAACCCTCTGCCCGATGACAGAGAAGTTCACTTTGCAGATTGAGTTCGCCCCTAAATTCGCGTTTGATATCGGGAGCGACCAATGGCTGTTTTCATGGTATGTAAGCGGCGGTCAATTTTTCAGGATACGATATAGCCAGGCTAATCATGTCTTTTTAATCGAATGGAAGGACTGGGGATTCCCAAGGAACTTAGTTTCCGCTGTATATGATGATGGCTCCGCAGAGCGCAATATCAACCAACGGATTACCTTAACGGCGGCAATAGATTTATCTACCGGGACAACGGCGGGGTCTGCCCTATGGATGAACAAGACGCAAGATGATACTGCATGGTCTGGCAATATAGATGCAAAGATTACCGAATACAATAAAATGCAAGTACGCTCCTACGCTGTCACGGCGGGCGCTTTTGACATAGCCTATGTGCGCCTCTTCCCCAACCTTGTCGCAACGGACGCGCAAGTACAAAACGACTTCAAAGACGTAGCGAATGAGGAAATCTTTTGGTCACTCGATGGCCACGGCACGGGCAAGACTCGCTGTAACGTATCGCCTTTTCTCGTAAGGCACGATGAGTACAAGGGCGTAAGCGCGAAACTCTCCGCGTCTCACGGCACTAATCTAATGAACTTCACGCTGAAGAATCTACAAGGCGAGTTCTCGGACGACCAATACGCGGCATTTGTACCTTCCTCATTTCAGTACAACGGAACATCAGATCAGGCTTACTTGACTCGACGCATGGGCGCAAGTTTTGAATCGTGGTACGGCGGCGATTTCGAGCATTTATTTGTGGGGAGATTGACCGAGGGCGGGCTTAGGCGTACTTCCTATAATCAAAGAATCAGCGCGGTTGACGGTTCGCTTGAAGATGGTATAGGCGATATTGACCGTACGTTTGAAACTAACGGCAGGAAGTACGATAGCCTTGACATTGTAGACGCGACGGAAAGCAATTCGTTATTCCACACTATCGCGCATTTAGCGGATAGAAACAACGTGCAATACCTGGCTAACAACTCTTTTGACAACGCGACTATTGGTGATAGTTGGGACAAGTCGGGGGGTACGTTGACGCGCGATGTAGTCGCGGCTGATACCATGTTCGGGGTTGCAAATGCACAGTTTGTACCGGGTGGAAGCAATGAGCAATTCTATCAATGGACTACTTTCACCGGATCGCGTAAACTTAATGTTGGGGAGACATATACTTTTTGGTGCTGGATAAAATCAGCGGGTGCCATAAATGCTGTTGAAAACTATATAGTTATATTTGAGAAACTCGGTGCGGGTATAAAGGACTCAACATCGGAGCGGTACGTTTTGGCCGGGGGCGAAGGGCACAAACTCTTTAGCGTCACCCATACTGTTACCGATTCAACGAGCGATAGACTTCAGGTAAAGATTGGTGCGGATGCGGGAGATACTATCAACGTTGGCGGTACTATGTTCGTGCCCGTCCGTTCTGCTTACAATTACTTCGCCGAGAATAACAACGACGGCGTGGCAGGTGTAGAGTCAGCCGATGATGCGGTAGATATATCATGGCCGTGGTTTGGCGTTGACGCGGAGCCGGTTGACATTCAGCATCCTTGGCGCAGGGTCGAGGAAGGCACAAGCATTTGGGAGAATATCAAGAGCCTTGCCAACGCAAGTGGGCCGCGATATTGTGGAATGTCAGAGGCTAATACGCTTACTCTCAAGGCAATCTTGCAGACAGATTACAGCGACGATGTACCTATTGACACATGGACTACCGCACGGCAGAACATTGGCGTATACCTTGACAATTACGCGGCTAATAAACTCATAGGGCATGGTGTGAAGATAGTCAAGGCTACCAATGGCCGGTTGGTGTGGCTTGCAAGTTCAACGGGTAATTTCACGGATTCAGACGGTGACAATGTTTTGGAAGAAAGCGTGGCCGATGACGCGTATTGGCCCGCCCCCGCTGATTACCCGGAGTATTGGGCGCAATATGGTACGAGTGGTGACAGGTGGGTGAAAACCAATCTGACGATATGGCCGGAGAACAGGCTTGAATGGTTTGAGGCCGGAACGATGCCTGCCAACATATTGCCATATTGGACAGAACAATATAACACATCATACAGAACGATGGCGACTTCCAAGCGTGACAAGATAATCGGTTTACAGAACGCAGACTTAATACACAAATTATCCGACACGGGGGATGGTCAGGGTGGGTTCACGGAAACAACCTTTGACGTAGATTCTAAGGCGGGGTCAGCACATATATTATTGCGCAATGAAATAGGGTCAACCAAGACGCTTGTGGAATGCTTGATTGTTGCCGATCCGGTTTATATGTATGAAGGCGATGAGGGTTGGGTAAATGACGGGCATGTAGATTGGAATGATATAGGTGAGAACGGCGAAAGGCTTTTAGAGTTCGGCGGACTTGATGTGGTTGACGGGACTTCCGGTGGACAACTTGACAAGCTGGCTGATTTCTTATGGAAGGATAAGGGCAAGAGGAAGCACGTTTACTCCTTAACTTTCACGGGCACTTTGCACGATGTAAGCCCGGCAGATATTTACACAATAAACATTGGCAATCCCGGCGAAACGGAGTATATTACAAGTAGGGCTGAGGTTCGGTCTGTTAGAATTGAACAGCAAGCGGGTAGCCTTGGCATAACGCAAGTTATATTAAGAGAATTAGAGGAGGCATGGAAGTATGATAGTAATGTTGTTAGTCGCTTTAATGCTCGGGGGGTGCTCGTACAGTCTCCCTCATCTGGGGCGGTAGTCACTGTTGGGTCAGAGTTCAGTACTGTAAACACTGACTACCGCATATCAATAGGGGATACGTCAGCCGAGGACGTTATCAACGCGGCGATAGATTATGTTAACGGTGCATTCGGTGGAGGCATTGTTCATCTAACAAAGGGTACGTTTGTAATTGATGGATCAATATTACCCAAGGCCAATGTAATTCTTGAAGGTGAGGGCGCTCAGACCATAATAGAAAAGAATAT
>SDBU01000993.1_pt1 | contig 41533 bp, 69 predicted proteins | sample 2277071 | NCBI WGS metagenome assembly SDBU01 (sample SAMN10397929, study PRJNA504765) | marine sediment metagenome | isolation source: marine sediment core GS08_GC12, 126 cmbsf | place: Arctic Ocean: Gakkel Ridge, Loki's castle | collected 2008 | reverse complement strand
AAACCATTAATTAAACCACAATTAATAGACAGACATTACTTCTGGAGTAACTTTATAATTCAAAAATACAAATCAGATAGAAAATTTAATATAGCGAATGCGAGAAGTTCGACAAGAAGACCATCTAAAGATGACTATCTAGATTTACAAAATTATCATGGATTTGATTTATCTAAATATAAAATAAAGAATAAAAGAATATTGTTAAGAAATTGTGTTCATCCTAATTTTGGTTTACATATATTCAACATGGCTTTTAAAGAAAAACAAGAGAAATTAAAATGATAAAAGTTCATAAATTCAATTTCGGAGATTATTTTCAGAAGATTATTATGGATGAAAAGAAAATTAAAGATACAGAATGCACCTGCAAATGGGGAGAGATTCATAAAAAGGCTTGGAAGAATGATGAAACAATCTGCAAACACATACACAATGCAATCATACATTTAAACAGAGGATTGAAAAAATATGGAAATAAGCTTAAAGAAAAAGAAAGCACTATGTGAATTTCATGATTACATCTGTGAAGAATGTAAGAAGAAATTTGAGTTGAGTGAACTGGAAATACACAAAATTAATCCTAAATTAGGATATCATAACCACAGAAATTTGAAAGTGGTGTGCAAAGGATGTCATGACATATTCTCATCTGCACACAGAATAGCTTGTGGGATCCAAAATGGATAAAATGGGAAAAACAAAAGATAGGAAATATTTAAAAGGGTCATGTGTTTAATACTTAAAAGAGGAAAATTTGATTAAAAATGAAAGAACTTAAAACTTTGAAAGAATTAGGAATGTATGGTTTTAATAAATGTAAGAGATGTAAAATTATTGGAGAAAGGTGTGGTATTTGTCATAATCAAATCTTAAAAAAAGAAGCAATCAAACAAATAATTTTATTACAGATGTTAAAATTAGAATATGGATTAATAAGATTTATAAAACGAATTCAAATAAATGCTAAAATAAAATGGATTAAGTGGTTCTTTAACATAGATGAGGATTTAAAATGAAAGAACTTAAAACATTTAAGGATTTGAGAATCGAAGAAGAACTGTGCGAGAAACTGGATTCAGAAGTATATCTACCTGTAAAAAAAGAGCTGGAAGGCATCGGCAGGACATATTCTCTTGGATTTAAGAAAGAAAATTTTAAAGGTCTTATAGAAAAGAAATTAAGGGAAATAAAACAAGAAGCAATCAGAGAGATAAAATTTTTCAGAAAAAATAGAAGTAGTAATCCTGATTATTCTAAAACAGAATTAGATGGTATTGAAAAATATATCAAATGGAAATTTAATATTAAAGAGGAGGATTTAAATGAAATTCACTAAAGATTTAATAAAAACAATTGTAATAATAGTTCTCATAGTTCTGTTACTTGGGATTTTCGTTCTTCCTTCAATTTATAATTCAATTTACAGCAAGGGAATTGGTGATGGTCAATTAGATGTAATCCAAACACAGACACAGACAGGAAATATTTTTGTTGTGGTTAATAATACAATCACTGGGTATCCAATTAGTGCTTTTTGTGGTGGGAATATTTAAAATGAAATATAAGGAATTTGTATTATGTAACTGTGGGGCAAAAGTATATGGAAGATCAAAAGTTCATGCTCAGTCCAACTTACCAAAACATAAAGAATCAAAAAGACATAAAGAATTCATGGAGCTGAAAAATGGCTGATTTTAATCAAGTACAAACATTGGATGATATTGAAGGACATATTCATGTGAAAGCAACAGGGGATGTGGGACCAAATAGCGGAAAGCCATTACTTGAATTCGATGGAGAGGTCATGCATGAATTATCCACTACAGAATGGGTTAAGAGAGGGAATTTAAAACAAGAAGCAATCAAAGATATAAAAGCAGTTCAAACCCTAGAAAACAATCCTCTGGATAAAGCATGGGAAAAAATAACAGGGCACAGAATTAGATATTCTGAAGAAGCAAAACAAGGGATTATCAATTACATTAAATGGAAAAATAATCTAACTGAAGAGGATTTAAAATGATAAATGAGTTGTTCGGACAGGCAATAGTAGATCTATTTGTGGGTTTTTTAATGGGAATTATTAATGCTTGGAATAAGAAAGTAATGTTCATCTTATTAATAATAGCTATAATATTTGTAATAATAGGAAGTTTCTATGTCGGGATAGATAATATTTACACAGAGAGTTGGCCATGGTGGAGAACTTTATATGGAATAGTTTGGGTTGTCTTAGGAATGTTTGCAGGAAAAGCAGCATATGAGGAGAATTTGAAATGAAAGATATAAAAATGGATGATATAAAAATAGATAGAAAAATGTCTTATGATTCAAGAGGAAAGATATTGACAGTTTCTGCAGATGTTACAACTAAGAAATCCCATAGGACAGAGTCCACAGAGTATATTGGTGAGGAAAGTATCAAGGACGTGTATAAACAGGCGACAGAGAGGAAAAAAAACCTGAAGATACAAATAGAACGTGAAGAGAAGAATTTAGAGAGTTTAAAGGACCAAATAAATGAACTAAAGAAAAAAGGAGTTGATTTGACAGCAGAAGAAGAAAAAATCAAGATTTCCTTAGAGAAAATTCAAGACAACATGAATTACGGGAAACTGGAAGATCAAAAGAAGACTACAGAGAAAGGTATAGATACCATCAAGGAAGATTTAAAAGATATAAATATCGCGGTAGAAGAAATAAAACAAAGAGTCAAGAATATCAAATTAGAATGAGAGAAATAAAATTTAGATATTGGGATAGAGGTGAAAAAAAGATGATTTATTTAGCAAATCCTTTAATTTTACATTTGCCGGACAATTATGGGCAATCTGATTATATGCAATTCACAGAACTGAAAGATAAAAATGGAAAAGAGATTTATGAAGGAGATATTGTTAAGACAGATTTGGATGTTAATTATTTTATTGAATATCGTAGAGGTAGTTTTTGGATTTGTGATAGTGATGGTGGAGGAATATGGGTAATTGAGACTTACCATGAAATTAAAGATGAATGTAGATTAGAAGTAATAGGAAATAAATTTGAAAATCCTGAATTATTAAAATGAAACTAAGAGAACTGCTCCCATTAAGATACAAATACTTATTCCACATGAGATGGAGCCACACAGTTATTTACTTAGCAGAACTTGGAATTTTGATGTTCCTTTTGATTAAGGAAGAATGGGTATTCTTTGCGCTTTTCATGGCACTAATTATCGCAGAAGACTATGCACATAATAAGAAAATAACTAAAATTGAAGAGGCTTCAAGAATCTATTAATTTAACCCTTTATAGAATGGAAATCAAAACGATCAAGATATCTGAAATAATTCCTTACGATAAGAATCCAAGAAAGAATGATCAAGCAGTGGACATAGTCGCAAAATCAATAAAAGAATTTGGATTCTTAGTTCCAATAATTCTTGACAAAAACAACGAGATAGTTGCAGGTCATACAAGAATCAAAGCAGCAGAAAAGTTAGGCATTACAGAAGTTCCATGTATCTATGCAAAAGATTTAACACCAGAACAAATAAAAGCATTTAGAATAATGGATAATAAATCCCATGAATATTCAGATTGGAATTTTAATTTACTTAAAGAAGAATTTAGAATCTTAGATGATTTAGAATTTGATTTGGAATTAACAGGATTTGATTTAAAAGAAATTGGAGATATTTGGGAAGAAAAACAACCAAAAGAGGATAATTTTGAAATACCTAAATATCCAAAATATAAAATAGAACAAGGAGAAATCTGGCAATTAGGAGAACATCGATTAATGTGCGGGGATGCAACAAAAAGAGAGGATGTAGGTCTATTAATGGGCGAAAATAAGGCAGATATGGTTTTTACTGATCCTCCTTATGGGATTGATATGTCTCCTGTAAGTCATGCAAGAAAATTAGATAAATTAGATAATGATGGATTAAAGGGTGCAGAATTTTATAACTTTTTAGTAAAATCTTTTAAATCACAAAAAGATAATTGTAGGGGGGGAGATGTTTATTTGTTGTGATTGGAGGAAATATCATTTATTTAAGAGTGCTTTAGAAGAGGTTGGAGAAAGAGTTAGTAATTTGATAGTATGGAATAAACAAACTCTCGCACAAAACCTTAATAAAATTGCCTTTGTCCATGAATTTATAATTTTCACAGGCTATATGGGAAAACCAACAAAAGATGTCAATGTATGGGATTGCAAGAGAGAATATAGTAGTGAACATTTAACACCAAAACCTATAGAAATTATCTCTAGGGCTTTAAAAATATCTTCAGAACTAGGTCAGATAGTATTAGATTTATTTGGAGGTTCAGGAAGTACTCTAATTGCATGCGAACAAACTAAAAGAAAGTGTTTTATGATGGAAATAGACTCCTTTTATTGCTCAGTTATAATAGAAAGATGGGAGAAACTTACTAATAAAAAGGCTGAAAAACTCTGATTCCCTTATAAAATTTGACAAAATTGACGAAAATGACTAAAATTAACAAAAAGAAATTTATTAATGCAGCAAAAGGAACAGGAGGAGTTCAGGCAGTAGTAGCTCAGAGAATGAGTGTAGAAAGGGCCACAGTAAGTGCTTATGTGAAGAAAAACCTTTGGGCTAAGGAAATACTCGAAATAGAGCGTGAAAAGATAGTGGACCTAGCTGAAAACAAGTTATTCAAGGCCGCAGATAATGATGAGCAATGGGCAATTGAGAGGATATTAAAATCATTAGGTAAAAATAGAGGTTATATTGAAAAACAGGAAATAGCTCATAAAGTAGATACTATGCAATTAAGACCAACCATGAAGGAAATATTAGATGGAAAATGATCAAGAATATGTGGATAAAGCATGGAAAGATATGGATACAAAAGCTTTAACTCTCTATTACTTCAATAAAACACTGACTCCACTACAAGTAGAATTAGTAAAAAAGATAACATTTCATGAAGAATTGAATCTTTGGAGACAATGTATAAGCGCCATGACCAGATGGGGCAAATCATTCTGCGTTACAATAGGAATAGGATTGTATTTAATCAAGAAGACAAACAAAATGATTCCTTTTATAGGTCCTACAGGAGATCAAGCAAGGATATTAAGAGATTACATGACTGAATTGGTAATTGATTGTCCTATTTTATTAGATGATTCGGATATAGAAATAAAAGGCATTGAGAGAATCAAAAAAGAGGCTTCTAAAACGAGAATGACTTTTTCCTCCAGAAACAATGAATACAGGGTATTTTCGGCCGAAGGAGATGCTGACAGACTTATGGGTCATGGAGTAGGATCTGGCGGAGGGATCATAGTCAAAGATGAAGCTGTTCTAATCAATGATGAAGCAAATTCAAAGATAGGACGTATGGCTGGGGACAGACCAGAGGGCGTATTAATCATTGAATTGTTCAATCCATGGAACAGAGATAACAAAGTCCATGAGCATATAAGCGATCCAAACTGGGATTATACACATATTGGATGGGAAGATGCTGTTAAAGACGGACGTACAACTAAAGAATTTGTAGATGAACAAAGAAGAGAATTAACAACTCTTGAATTCCAGGTATTATATGAATCAAGTTTTCCCGATGAGTCTGAAGATCAGCTAATTCCTTATTGGGCAATCAAAGCCGCAGTCAGAGAGATTCCAAAACTACCACACACAGATGATATGAGAATGGGAGTAGACGTAGCGGAAATGGGAATAGATTTGACTGTCAAGATTGGAGGGGGAAAATACAAAGGGCTATATGTCATTGATGAGATACGTGCGGATTCAAAACATGAGACAATGGTCACTGTCGGAATTATAGTCAAAATGGAGAACGAACGTCAAAACACAGTATCATTTAAACATATAACAATAGACGCACTCGGAATGGGAACAGGTCCTGCAGGCAGGTTAGAGGAATTAAGAAGAGAAGGAAAAATAAAGGCGAAAGTAAAGAGGTTTGTCTCTTCAAGCACAAAGGAATTTACAAAGAAAGAAAAAGAAAGATTCCTTAATCTGAAAGCCAAAGCGTATTTTCATCTGAGAGGATTATTCGTGAATAAGAAGATCATAATTTCCCCGGAGTTGGCGAAAGCATTTCCCCAACTAATCAAACAGCTTGGACAAATGAAATGGAAACCAAACAGTTCTAATAGAAAAATCAGAATATTAGATCCTGGTGAAGGAAAAGATGATACTTCCAAGAAAAAGAGTCCTGACTTCGCGGACGCACTTTGCTATTTTGCTTGGGATGATTCACAAAGAGGAAATCTAAGGTTTCTTGGCCAGAAAGAAAAGGACGAAGTTCAGGCCAAGAAACTGAAAAAGTTACAAGAAATGGAGATGAAGGGATGAAATTTGAATGGGTCACTTGTAAATCTTGTTGGAAAAAATATAAAAGAGGAATGAAAAAAGCCACTGGACTTCCAATTGGGATTAGATCAGTTAATACTAAAACTTGTTCTCCTAAATGTTCAAAAAAGAATTATTATAAAAAGAAGAAACAATTAAATACCAATAACGTCTAATTATAGTGTCATCATGTTCATGGAAATCTTTTCTCTCTTCAATAAAACCACCGAAACAAAGGATGTGCCCAAAAGCATAGCCACAACAGACTTTCAATCAAGAGGAGCAGTGGACAAATTATACATACCTTTCTTTTTATACAAGCCACCATTTGGATGGCCAAGGAATCAGAACCTACCCGCTATTAGGCGGTTGGCACAAACGCCTCAAGCCGCAATGGGAATTAAAGCAATACTGGATGTCGTGGACACAGTCCCTTGGGACATAGTTCCAAAAGAGGGATTTGAAGAAGATAACCAAACAGTAATTGATCACATTAAAGAAGTTAAGGCATTCTTTCAAAACCCAAATGAAACGAAAGAAACATTCGGAGACTTCCAGAGAAAGATATTAAGGGATATGATAGAGATTAACTCGGGAATAATAAACAAGGAGTTTAATGCTTTTGAACAATTTGTAGGGATGGTAGCTGGAGACGGATCAGTATTCTTAATGAATCCGAACAGATATAACAAATTCACAGAAAGAGAAGAATTAATATTGACGAAAAATATATTTCTCAAAGAGAAAGAAGACACAACAACAATAAATGGTCACGAATTAACAGGAATTAATTTCGTGCCAGATACTCCTGAAAATATAGTTCCAGGACTGACCATCTTTCAGGCATCAAACAAGGCAGCATACTTCCAATTCCCTTGGACAGCAGGAACAGGAGGAAAACCAGTACCATTCGGGATAAGAGAAATAGTATGGATACAAGATAATCCAACAACAAGTTCAATCTATGGAATAAGCATATTTGAAAACTTGCTGGAAATACTTCAAACATTAGTTTACTTGGTAGAATTCTATCAGGATTACTTTGAGGATAATAATGTGCCTAAAGGTCTAATAAACTTGGAAGGTGCAACAAATGATGATATTGATGACTTCTCAGATAGATGGAATGAATCACAACTCACAGTCAATCGAACAGGCCAAATCAAGAAAGCAATTCACAGGGTGCCTATTGCTAATTTCGACAGTGTCAAATTCGAGAGAATACAATTCACCGCAGAAGAAATAGACTTCATTGCCACGACAAAACTGTTCAGCCAGATAGTGTGGGGAATGATTGGATTAAATCCAAGTGAGGTAGGATTTACTGAAAATACTAACCGAGCGACTGAACTGGCTCAGGACAAGAAATTCATGAGAAGGGGGATTTTACCCAGATTAAAAAAACTGGCAGAAAAATATAATCAAGAGATAATAAGCGAGTTTGAATTCGATGACGTGGAGTTTAAATTTATTATACAAAACCTTGATGATGATACCACTCAAGCAAAGCTGTGGCAGATCCAATTGAACAGCGGTTGGAAAACAGTTAACGAGATTAGGAAAGAAGCTGGCATGCCTCCATTAGATGGCGGAGACGAACTCAAAAGTCAAAAAGAAGAGAGAATGCAGAATGAGAGATTTGACAATGAAGAACAGTCAAGGATAGATTCCCAAGAAGCCATGATGAGGGACAGAGATAAACTCAATGAGAGAAAAGCGTTCACATCGGATACGGCTGCAACACTTGGTCCATTTGAGGCATTCGTAGAATTTAGAAAGATACTAGATGATGCAAAGAAGAAGATTATTGACTTGACCAGAAAGAATGTGGATAGAAAAAGATTTAAATTAATCGAGGGAAAAGGATTAGACGAGGTGGTTTTGTCAATTAAAAACTTGTTCACCGCAACCAGTATAAAATCTCTGGTTAATCAGGTAATCAAAGACTTTTACAGGGACGGAAACGAAAAGGCAGAAAAACAACTGGATATGAACCTTCCAGAGAACCCTGCGCAGATTAGAGTATTGGCGGATATGACATTTGACAACATCCAAGGAATGACAGAGGATCTCAAAGATAAATTAAGGGGAATCCTGCAACGGGCATTAACCAGTGGAAAGAGCTTGAGTGTAATTAGTGAGGAGATAGAAAAAGCATTTGACATAAGTAAAGCCAGAGCGGACGCAATAGCCAGGACAGAAACAGCGAGGAGTACTGAATTAGGACAACTAAATGCTATGAAAAGCTCTGGAATAGAATTAAGGAAATTTGTTTTGGTAGTGTTGGACAATAGGACATCCGAAGTGTGCAAGGCCATGGACAGAAAGTATGGATCAGAAAAGAAATCCATACCTCTTGATGGATTATTTAGTGTAGTGGTAAATAGAAAAACGATCGAAAGTCAGACTTCTCCGTTTTTACCTAATTGTCGAACAGATATTCTTTACATCACACAAGAAGAGTTTGAAGAGGAAAATTTATAAGGATGGCTATTGAGAGATGTCCTTACTGTGGAACAAATTTGAAAACTACTAATTTTGATAGATCATTTTGTCCTAATTGCGGAATAATTGATAAAGAGTCAGAATCATCAGATGAAGGGACGCCTTCTTATATAGGATAATAGCATAAATTTAAAAATAGTGACCTCTTAATTTTATCAGACGTCTTACTCTGGAGTAGCTTATAGTTGCTCCGGTATGTTAAAAATATATTAAAAAAAAAGATGTCTCTCGAAACACTGTTCAAATTCGTTAATCCAATCAAGTTCTTTGAAATGGAGGAAAAAGGAAAAAAGAGGTTTTTTATAAAAGGCGATTTCTCTAACACTGAAAAAGATTTAGTCAATGATATCTGTACTATGAACTGTCTTAGATCAATGGTTAGGCAATTGAAGAATAGGAATATTAAACTGGATTTTGAACACGAATCAATTCGTGGGGATAGCAATCTTGAGAAAGAGACAAACAAAACAAGACTCCCTGTTGGAAAAGCCATTGAGGCAAATATGAGGGAATCTGCTGCAGAAGCTGTGTGGGAACTCAACGAAGGATACAAGAAATTTAATTCTGATGGAGACATCGTAATGGATATAAGTGATATTAAGGCAAATATCAAATCGAAAATGCTGGACTCTTTTTCCATAGGATACATTCCGATAAAATTCGAGTTTAGAATGAAGGATGGAGAACAGGTCAGAATGTTGGATGAAGTGAGGATAATCACTATGGCTCTAACAGGAAGTGCGATAAACACAGGTGCACAGGTCAGACAGATATTTGCCAAGTCATTGACTGCACTTGAGGAATTTGAGAAAGAGAGGAAATCAAACCCATCATTGGATGATCAAATAGAAATCAAGGCATCAGCTCAAGAGAGAAGAACCCAGGCGAGAAAAGAAGCAGTTGCAGAGGATGATGAGGAAGATGATGACACTGAGGAGAACGATAATAACGGAAAAAAGAAAAAGAAAGAAAAGAAAGCATACGAAAAAGATGGGGCACATGTACACACAAATGAAGAACCTCTTGGATTACACAATCACCCAGAAATAGAAAACGAAATCAGAATGGTGAGAGAAAGTCTGCATAACAGAATAAATTTTTTGAGTGATAGATTATTTGAGTCAGTAGAGGACAGTGTTGAACCGAAAATGGTGGTCATGAAAGCCAAAATAGCAAAAGAATTAAAGTCATATTTAGTAGATGGAAAATCATTTAATGTCAGTGGACAGGACAAATTATTCAGAGACGGAAAGGAAATAGATCCTAAAACAAATCAACCATATTCATCCTCATTAGAGGATTTACCAATTAAATTAGAGGACAATAACATGAGTGACGAAGATAATGCAAAGAATCCTGCAGATGATAAACCTGAAGACACGGCTCAACCTACGGATGGGACAGACAAACCAACTGAGGATGTAGATAAGTCTAAAGATGCACCAGCTGATGGAGTTGAACAAAAAGCAATGTCTGAAATCAAATCTTTGAAGGATCAAATGGCTGAGTTGAAATCTGGAATGGAATCAATTACAAAAGTCTTAAGCAAAACTGTTGAAGGTGCAACGCTTCAAGACACAACTCCAAATCTAGATTTGACTGAAGGTAAACCTCAAAGTGTGTTAGGATTATGCAGATGACAGCAAATACAGAAATGGTTGATGTAAACGTCAACGCTGCATATTCCAGTAGTTTTGGAATCCTACCGGATCAAACTATGTATCATACTGGTGCTAATGTAGCACTCAAAGCATTTGATGGTCGTGTAGAACTCGGTAAAATCGTTCTGAAGGGTGCTAAGAGAATGCAGGAAAAGGCATATCTTACCACATCTGGAGGAACCGGTACTGCAGGTGTAGCAACTGTCCCTGTGTTTGTTGATAGAAATATCATAGACACAAGCAGAAAATACACCCCACTTGTAGAGTTAATTCCAAGAGTTACGAACCTAGGTTTGACAGCTGATTATGTAAGGATAACAGCCAAGAGCTTTGCTCAAACTTACGCAGAAGACGCAGCATTCCCTGACGGATCTGCTACAAGAGAGAGACAATCTAAGGCAATCAAATATCTTAGGGCAGTAGGGAGAGTAACAGGTCAAGCCCAAGCAGCAGTTCCAGGCTATACATTAGTAGGATTTGGTGCAACAGGTGCTGGCATGAGTCCAGGAGACCCATTCCGAGACGTTCCAACTTCTAATGCAACTGAACAAGAGATTCAGCTTGCTGCACAGAATTTGAAGGAATTGGAAGAGAACTTGATCGTTAACGGAAACGCAACTACAAGCGCAATATCAGATAATCCAGATGGTACCGAGTATGATGGTATAATCCAACAGCAATCCACAACAAATCAAACTGATTTGTCAGGTGCACAACTTGAGTGGTCTGATGTTGAGAATTCCATTAGAGACGCTTACGTTGACTCTGGTAGACCTAATCTTGCAGTAGCCTCGCCTAGTGCGGTTACAAGATTAAGGGTTATCATGGTTGATGTATTAAGATACACAGGAAACGACCTAACAAGTACAATCAGTTTTGGAATTCCATCAGGAGTTACACTGCAGACATTTGTTGGACCAGTGCCAGTTATCGCATCTCAGTTCTTATCAGACACAGCCGCAGCAAGAAGGATTTACTTCTTGGACATGAGGTTTGTTGAGATGAGGATTCTACAAGACATGACTTTCGTGAAGATGGGAATCAACAACGATTCCGACAAATTCTTCCTGAAGATATACGAAGTATTGCTTTTGAAGGCGCCTGAGTTTAATTCCAATATAATTGGGATTGCGTAAGTATAAATTTTATTTATTTTATTATTTATTTGAATTGATCTTGGCGAAGGATAAACGCGTCCCTCTTAGAGGGAACATCAATTAAATGTGCCTCTCAGGAGGACAAACAAGGAGGAAAAAAATATGACAGCAAGAGGAGACATTATAGATTACGGAGGTTCAGTTACAGAGGTAGCACCAAATTTAGGTGTAAAGGCATTGTTAATATCAACACCATCAGGTTTTATTGGGGGGACTGATAATTTCACAATAGATCTTGGAGATTATGGTTGTTCAAAGGTTCATGCAATTGTTGGAAGTTCAGCGACTACAACTGGACAAGTTCTAGCAGTAGCAACATTTACTGTTACTGGAGTAAGTGCCGGAGTGGCTACAATTGAATCAAGTGCAGCAGGCACAAACGTGTACAATATTGTTTTGTTCGCCTATTGATTCGTCTTTAAAATAAAATGGCAGGAGATGGACCAATAAGTGGAGATTACACAGGAGACAGAAGGTTTCTTGGAAACATCAGCTTTGCACAAGGAGCTGCAGGAGCAAGTTTCAATTTCGTGAAGAAAGACACTCAGATATGGTATGTCGACTCAGGAAAACAAAGCCCAGCAGCATCAGGTGATGGGTTAACTTGGGCAGAGGCATTTTTGACATTGCAGGAAGCAGTTACTGCGGCAGGAGCTTATGACACAATATTGATTGCGCCAAATGGTATTCAGACAATTGCATCTGGGGGAATTACAATTACTCAGGATGGATTAAAAATATTCGGAGCAGGTTCAAGTGAAGCAAGTAAACAATCAGCATTGAAGTTAAGTGCAGGAACAAGTCCAATGTTTACAATCACAGCAGATAGAGTTGAGATTGCAGGATTGAATATATCTTGTAGAATTGCTTATCCAGCGATTCAGATTGGAGATACAAATGGACAAGCACATTACTTTATTCACATACACGATTGCTTTTTGGATGGATATGGAACTGCAACATGGGGCGTTACAACTGGACCAACTGCAACAGGTTGGACAGGTCAAGCAGATGCACCAGGACTTGTGGTAGAGAATTGTTATTTCTCATCTTTTGCAACAGCAGCGATTGCAGCTAATGGAACAGAAGATACTTATAGAAATAACGTAATTCATGTAGCAACAGATACCACAGGAATTGACATCCTCAAACATACAGCAGGTAGAACACCGTGTTTGATATATGATAATATATTCTATGGAATATCAGGTTCTTCAACAATAGGAATTTACCAAGCGACCAAAGTTAGTACTGGTAGTTTAATGATGACGAGGAACATACTTTGTGGAACATGGAATACGACAATAACTCAGACTGACCAAAGTAATGGAGCATTCAATCATTACGCCGATGCCACTTCTGGAGCTTTAGTTGACACCAACAGTTAAAATGGTAAAGAAAAAATCTGAACCAAGTGAAGACGACGATAGTGTTGACAGGGATAAAGCGATTGCAGAAGCAAAACCTGAAAAGAAATAATTTTATTTTTTATTTTTTTCTTGTTTTTTGAGTTTGGAAAAAACAAGAAGTCTTCGGACTTTAAAAACAAAAATTTATATACTTAATTATCTTATTTTTATAATGACCGAATATGTAAATAGATCAGGTGAAGATGTACAGGTTAGCATTCCAGGTTCGAACCCTGTGCAGTGGATAGTAATTAAAGAGAACGAAAAGAAAGATTTACCTATTTCTGAGAGTAGAGCTGCTTTAAATGGTTTGTACACTTTAGCGAAATTGAAAGAATTGGCTGAAGAAACAAAAGTTGAAGAAGATAAACAAGTCAAAGCAGAGGAATCAAGTATTGGACATATGAAAGTGAAAACCAAGAAGATTGCCGAAGAGACTCAAGGATCAAAGGATTTACCTGGAATTCCGAATGACATTACTGGAGAAGAAGCCAAAAAGGCGGATTCGGAATTTGAAGAGAAATCCAAAAAAAAAAGTTCGAAAAAGAAGTCCAAAAAATAAAAGGAATAGGAATTGAGACTGCAAGGGATATTGTTGGAATTTATCCTGTGGAAGAATCTTTAATTGAAGCCTTAAAAAATGGAAATCATATTCCTTTACGTGCTGATGCTGTTCACAAATTAAAAAAACATTATATGGAGATAAAATAATATGGCAATTCCTCGTTTTGTGAGTGTGAAGGAAGTTCGTACTATATCTGGAATCACAACTACTGAAATATCTGATGATGATATCGCAGATATGATCTTTCGGAAAGAACAGGAAATGGAAAAAAGGCTGAATACCGTTCTTTCACCACAACTTGTAATTGACCGTCAAGACGGAACCAACAGAGATACTATCTTGACAAAGAGATCTCCACTTCTCTCGCTCAGATCACTAACAAACCAATCTACTTCTCTGACAATACAAAATCTGAGATTTGAGAGATCAGGCAGAATCAGGACAAGTCTGAACTCTACACAAAGAGTTTTTGCAACATTCCCATTAGTCAAGGATTCTGTTATCATAGAGTATTACATCGGAGACATAGAATTCCCAACGAGTGGAGGAATAAGTACAGTGACCACTGTTGCAAGCACTGCTGGGACATCTGTAGCACTAACTGTGACATCTTCATCAGATTTTAAGATAGATGACTGGGTCGAGATAATTGGCACAGATGGATTCTTTGAATCAGTATTAATCACTGCATTGCCAGATTCAACCACAATCACTGTTGATGAACTGGGATATACACATGTGTCTGGAAGCCATGTAAGAAAACTTGAACCAAACAGAGCTATCACAGAATTTATTATGTTGGAAGTAGCACTTATGCTGTTTGGAAGGGAAGTCGGGCAATCCTTTGACGATATAACTGGTTATAGTCTCAGTGAATTGCAGGTTCAAAAAGGAGAGCCGTTCACACAATGGCGTGAGGCATATAGACAAAATATTGAGCGATGGAAAACTCTTAAACAGACGGTAAGAAGGAGAGTTTCTATTAGAACAAGATAACTTGATTATATCCATACATGTAATCTATGTATACTATGTATACTATGTATATTTTATCTTAATTTAATAAGGGGATATCCATGGATATCCATGGTAAATATAGTATCTTATATTTAACGAAAATAATAAAAACAATCCATTTCTTAATTAATTATGGTAGCTGTGGGATCACAAGCAGATTTTCAGATAATATTGGATGACTTGGGTAGATCATTTACACATATCACTGCCGTAGAAACAGATGACACTATGGGTGGAAAAACAGCTCGAACTGAGACATCAACTACAATTACAGGTATATTGCTTGGAATAACTGAAAAAGATAGAGAAATCAGAGAATTAGGATTGGCCATTCCTGGAAACGTTAAATTCTTTGTTAAAGGAAATACAACCTTGACAGAGGGAGACATTATAGTAGATGGGTCAAAAAGATGGAGGGTAACCCAGATTCTCGGGGAAAGAAAAAATGCATCAACTTTGATATTTACTTCTGCTATTCTGAGAAATACTGGATTGGATTCATGACTTTTTCTGCCCGATTTGATGTAAATGAGAAATTAGTGAATCAAAAAACAAAGATAGTTTTATTCAAGACTATGTTGAAAATGCAGAGAATCGCCAAGAGGTTAGTTCCTGTAGATACTTCAAGATTGAGACGATCAATAATACTCACACCATCCTTTATTGGGTCTGATTTATATATTCTCTTAACAAATGTAGAATATGCAGCTGATGTTGAATTTGGAACCAGTCCTCACATGGTTGATCCAGAAGATTTATTATCCTGGTCTAGGAGAAAACTTGGAGATGAGAATTTGGCCTTTCCAATAGCAAAAAAAATAGGGAAATTCGGAACCAGACCGCAACCATATTTCAGACCAGCTCTTTTTCAGGCAAAACACAAAGATGTTAAAATTATCTTTAAAGATACCTTTAAAAAGGGGTAACAACCATTAAATTAATGGAAAAGACTAAAGAAATAAAACTGTTAGAAAAGATAAATAGTACATTGAGTGGGATATTTGTTCTAATTATGATAAGCATGTTTTTCAAATTTCTTGTATGGCTTCTTTAAAATATAAAGGTTTAAATAAGTTAACTGATTCTCTATATTCATGAGCCAAGAGGCTTAGATAAATCCGAGAGGTAATATATTTTGCCGACAATAGATCCTAAAGATATAATCGTAGATTTTCTTAGAGCGAATTTAATAGATCCCAGAGCAAGAGCTGAGGCTTCAACCACTGAAGAATTTGATGGAGGTTCAACAGATTTCTCTTTGACTCCGCCATCTGGATCACTTTCAGCCATAACTGCAGTTACTGTAGATGGAAGTGCTCAAATAAAGTGGCTGGATTATTATATAGACTTTCAAAACGAAAAGGTTATTTTTTCCTCAAACACCGCTGGTGGGACGGACAACGTTGACATTACCTATAAATACGGAACGACAAACTGGATTTATCCTGATAAACCGTTGCCTTCTCTTTCATTGACATCATTCCCGAGAATAAGTATATTGGCTGTTGACGGAACAGGTGATAGATTGGGGCAGTTCAATTCAGATGTTCAGAGCACTGTCCTTTATCAGATAGACATCTGGGCAGCGGAGGACTATATAGCGACAATAGCATCAGTGAAATACGAAGGAGACAAACTAGTTCAATACTTTGGTTTGAAGATAATAGAGACATTCAGATCGACTGTGGACGATCTTCATCCACCACTTTACAATTATAAGCCGGGATATCTGAGGGATCTTCCTTACGATAATAATCTTCAACTTTATCACAAGTTATTTGAATGTGAATTCAATAGTATAAATATAGGAGAAATATAATGGCAGAATTTTATCTCGGGCAGCGGGAACAGATTGCATGGGTAGATGAGACTAGCTATGCAACTTTGGGAGGAAATACAATGTCTAGTGATGGGGAGGTAGTCGGAAAGAATATGACTATTACTCCAGATGAAAGTGAAGGTTGGCAAGAAGTGGTCTCAGCTGGGGCAACCACAAGAGAGGTGGAGGACCTTGAAGTAGGACCTTTACAGCACAGATTCAACTTGACATTCACACCAGTAAATTGGAAGTTCCTTTTATTCACTAATTTTGGAAGCGTGTCAAATGGAGGATCAAACCCAAATTGGACACATACTTTTTCTTTGTCAAATGCAGTTACTTCATTCACATTAGAGTGGGCAAAAAGAGGAAGTCCAAATGAAGTCATTACATACACAGGATGCATAATCAAAAGGGTAAGAATGAGATGGTCAAAAGGAACTGGAGATAGAGAGGGTTTTATCATGATTGAGGCAGAGTGTCTAGCAAAATCCAAAGCTATTGGAACAGCAGTGACAAGTCTATCCGCACCAACACTTGACGCCTTCAAATTCCATGATGTTAAACTGACCTACAATTCTTCAGAATTTGTTGAAATAAACAGCGGTGAACTGTTGATCGATAACGGTATAGACGAATCAGACAGCAGATATGCTAATTCAACTCTCGCCAGGACAATTAGTGAGCCAATCCCCAGAAAAGCATCATACCTTTTGACAATGAATATAAACCAAAAAGACTCCACATTCAGCCAGGATTTCATTGATGCTGTTGCGGTTCCGAACAACAACATACTTGAATTCATCAGGACAGACGCGAACGACAAGGCAATATTCACATTCACAAATCTATTTTTAACAAGTCCAAATAATCCTACGAACCTTGATGGGGTAAGTTCACAAGATGTGGTGGGACAGCCGCTTTCAGTGGCCCCTGTAATTAACGACCAGATACAGACTTATTTTTAAAATGAACAGTGATTTTGTTGATGAGACAGAAGTTGAATTTGAAATAGAAGGAAAGAAATTTGTATACAAACCAATAACAGCTGGAGAAGAAAACGACAGATTGGATGAGTATACTTATATCAAAAATAATGAATTAAAGCAAGATTTAAGAAAACTTAACGAAATAAAGATTAGGAACATTATAGCGGTTCCTTATTCTAAAGAAGAAATAAACAAAATTATAAGTATAGAGAAAGAATGGAAAGAATTGAACCAAGTTCAAAGATGGAATTTATTCAAGAAATTAAAACCGAGAGTATTGACTTTGATAATTAGGAATATCAACAGAATTGATGCTGGTGATGATGTAAAAAAAAACTCATTAAACTAATTGAAATATCAGGAAAACATGGGTTTAGATTAAAAGACAGAAAAGGGATGATTTCTTGGATGAAATATGAATGTTTCCAAAGAGGGATATCTCCTCAGGTGTTTAAAAAAGCACAAATGAGAGATCTCTTGGAGATATTCGAAATAAAAGATGCCATCGATACAAAGCAAATAAGACAAGATGAAATTGAAAGAATGTTGGCAGAAATGAGAGGATATTAAAATTGTAGAAGCAGGAAGTCTTGAAATAGTAGGAACGATAAATACAGCTCAGATAGACGCTGGTCTGCTTAGAATAAGGGGAAGTTTAAGACAAGTTTCAGAAAGCACAAAACCTGTCGAAGCAGATCTAACAAGAATCTCCAGTACTCTCGGAAAAATGAGCTTAGCTTTTGTAGGATTAGGTGTTGCAGGAGTTGGTATGCTTTCGGGACTTGCCAGAGATGCGCCCGCGTTGGCAGGATCTCTTGCTAGATCAGAAGTTGCAATAGACAAAATAAAGAGATCCCTTGGGAGAGAATTTCAGGGTGCAGCAGAAACAGTTGTTGGGATTTTAGAAAAAGGATCGGATATCATACAAGGTGCACCGCCAGGATTAACAGGAAGAACCATTGTTGCAGCGGGAGTTGGAGCAACACTCGGAGGAGTAGCTGGAACATTCTTAGGAGGACCATTGGGGGGACTATTGGGAGGAATCGCAGGTTCTGTTGGAGGAGGTCTTGTAGGTGGAGGAATTGGAGCAGGGATTCTAAATCCAAACATAATTGGAGGTATTGGTCCTAGTGGATTTAATAATCCTTTTGGAGTTATTGGAAAATTAATAGAATCAGGTGGATTTTTTTCCAGAGAATCAGATAGAAAATTTAATCTATTTAATATAATAGATTCGGTGTTTGGATAATGGCAATGTTTACAAGAGGAATGTTAGGTAAGAAGCATTCAGAAAAAACAAAAAGAAAAATGAGTGAAAAGCATTTGGGAATTAAATTCTCTGAGGAGCATAAAAGAAAGATAAGAGAGAATCATGCGAGACCAATGAAAGGAAGAAAAACAGCATCATATATAGACGGAAGGAGTAAGAAGCTAAGTCCAGCAAGATATGGTGATGATTGGTTTAAGATTAGATTATTAATATATAAGCGAGATAATTATACTTGTCAGAAATGTGGAATTACAATGAATGAAACAAAGAAAGCTCACCACATACACCATAAAATTCCCTTTTTAATTAGCTTTGATAATTCATTAAATAATCTAATTACTCTTTGTCCTCCTTGTCATGGAAAAGCAGATACAAGAATCATGAAAGAACTAAAGAATCAAAAGGTGGAGGTAAATTGATTTGGTAATGAAGATTTCCAACCACGAAGGGAGCGCGGACACATTCACATTTCCACATAATCCAAATGTATTTGACGATAATATAGAAGGAAATGCCCAGTTCACGAATATTCTATTCCAAAAATACCACATAGTAGTAGGTGGAGGGGGAATATCCCCAAAAAGCGTGATTATAAACGGCCATTTTGATGGGGCAACCAAGGATAGTAACTATCAAGATTTAAGCAAACACTTCTCGCAAAACGACAAATTGAAAAGACTTTACTTCGAGAGCGATAAATTTTACCTAGGTATTGGAGAAACAATCAAGCAAACACAATCAGGCGGAAGAACTAACTTTGTTGATTATGTGGCCAACTTCAAGACTATATTGGGAATACTTCTGGATGATACTGAGGCCAGTTCAGGAACAAACGATGGGAATGTAAGGACTTTTATAACTGAGATTACTGGAACTGTAACTAGTGGGGCATCAGATATAACTTTAACAGACAATCATGGAAATCAATTAACTATTCCTGCTAGTGTATTAACCACTGGCAATGCGATAGTCCTGAAATTAGTTAGTATGATTGATTCAGGAGATGGAGTAAATATATCTGAATACAATGTACTGACTGTGGCTGGAACTCAAACAAGAGCCGTGAGTGTTACTGATGGACTAGGTATTTTGGTTCTTGACGCAGGGGAAAACGTATCAACAATCACGACAACAAATCTCACAAATCCCGTGGTAAAGTTTAGAAATGGGTGGAGTGCATAATGGTATTTACTATTAATATTACCAATACTAGCGGGGATGTTGGAACTATAGAACCAGACGCAGGATTCTTATATACGGATCAATTGAACAGGATGAATCAGGCATCCCTTAGATTCAGTGGAATTGGGGCTATAAGAAAAGGTCTGCTTGAAGTCGGTTCAAAAGTGGAAATTCTCCGTAATGGAACGAGAGAATTCTTTGGGCTAATTCAAGAGATAAATTTTCTCTCAGGTGGAGCGGTCGTTGCCAATGTACAGGGATTTGAGGTTTGGTTAGCTCTTGAAAATGGGGCCTACGCCGGATCTCCTTGGGCTGCAACCGCCAGTGCAACAATAGCAACAGCAGTCATAGGGGAGTCTAACGAATTCACGGCTGGAACCATAGAGGCAGGATCAAGCATAGACTTCAGGGCTCAGAATACAGATAGTCTCTATAATGTGCTTTCCAATTTGGTGAGAAAGACACAACAAGACATTGGGATAGATTACATTAATCTTGAAGTAGATGTTTTGGATCACAAAGGGAGCTCAACCTCTGTCGCGACACTGAACGCAGGGATAGAGATTTCCAATGTGAGGATAGACCATTTTTATCCCAGAGGAAATATCATAAGAGTTATTGGAAGCAGTGAGGGTGAAACAAAGATTACTGGATTTGCAGAAGATGCGACAAGCAAAACAACATACGGAAATATTACTCTGGAAATAAGAGACAGGACTATATCAACTACTGCTGAAGCCAATTTATTGGCCGATGCGGAGTTGGCAATAAACAAAGATCCAATAAAGGTTTATGACTTTGATGTCAACAACTTCAACCTGAATATTGTAAGTGGGGATGTCCTGACATTGAACGCACGATCACAAGGGATAGCAGCTGAATCGGTGAGGGCAGTTGGAGTGCAGAGAGGCGTTCAAGGCAACGAAGAGTTCATGATTCTTCAAGTTACTAATACTGAGCATGCAAGGTCTCTGAAGAGAAGAAATGAGTTAGTTTCTGAAATAGAAAAGGCATCAAGACAGAATGAGGATTATGGACAATTTGATACTGAATATTCGAATAGAATAATAGATACTACAATTGCAGGAGTTATTGCTGTTGGGACAGGATCTGGAGCAGTAGGTCTTGCACCAATTAATACAAATATTGACTTTTGGTTTTTAACTGGGGGTAGTGGAGATATTTATCTGTCTCCTGGAACATCAGGACAAGTCCTAATCACAGGATTGGTGGGATTACATATGGGAAATAATAAAATAGTAAGTCTTGAAGATCCCACAAGCGCACAGGATGCTGCAACAAAGATTTATGTAGATAACGCGGGAGGAGGAATAAGATCTGTCCATACTTCTGGAGTAGTTAGTGTTAATAACATATCTTCGGCAGCATGGATTAATGTTGCTAATGTAAATAATGTCTCTGTTACATCAGGAGATACTGTTCTTGTTTTTGCTCATGGATATATAGATATTGATGTAACGGCAACAGGAATGCTTGTGCAATTAGCGAAAAATAATGCACCTTTAATAGGAATGGGAAAAGCTATGAGTAGTGGAGGAGAGTTAGAAGATGTCCCTTTTGGATTAACTAATTATGATACTCCTTCAACAGGAACATATACTTTTTCCTTACAAGCAATGGGAAATGGTACATCTAGTAATGATATTCTGAGTGCTCATATAGGTGTTATAGTATTTAAATAATAAAATGAAAATAACAAAAATAAAACAAGGTGATTCCTACAAATGGTTTATAATTAATATAGATGAAATTCCCAACATAGATATTGCAATCAAAATCAGCCGTTTTAATAATATCAATGAAATAAAAGAATGGATTAAAGAGAAGGTCATAAAATATAATCTCAGTAAACAGAGAATTACCAATTTTGAAACAATAAAGGATGAGTTTATGAAATTGAAAAATTTGGAATTTAACTAAAATAAATAAAATAAGGAGTTAAAATGAAAACAAATATAAGTAAAATCAGGATGGAGGAAGGATTGATTTCATTCGTTAAGGAAGAAGCAATACAAATGAAACCAGATGAATTTAGGATAAGGTATAAGAGTCTCCTGAAAACACTCGGGACTTTAGGAATTGAAAAATTGAAAATGGAAGAAATTTCCAAAAAGTTAAAAATAGAATTAAATCAAGAAAAATAATAAATTATATAAGTGAGTTTAACGATATACTACAGAATAAAAAATGGTAAATAATGGTCTTGACATTTCGCTTGAGCAATTCAAGAAAATGAAAAGTATGGATAGAGATATTTTGATGTATAATAATTTAGTATTTATAAGAAAGAAAATAGGAGATACGAAATTTCATAGAAAAATACAATATATCTGGCTTTTTGTTTTGACTGTTGCTCTAGGATTTAAAAAGTTTTTACCAATATAATGAATAAAATAAATTACTCGCTTTGGATTGGCATTTTGAAGACTGCAAAGAATTCTGCGTACTTGTTAGTACCTTTTTTCTTAGCTTTGCTGGCAACAGTTCCGATAGAATACGCATGGATTGCTTCGCCAATTGTGTATTTCCTCAAAAACTTGTATGAGAATAAATTTAAAAAATAAAGTAAAAATTTAAATACAGGGGAAGTGTTAATATAGAATGGCTCTCACACAGGCAGTCTTAAAACTAGTGAGTTCAAACGCTGGTTTGACACAATGGACAAAGACATTTACTCAGTTGACAACACCAGGAAGCACAGATCACATACATGTTCCTGGAACGAGAAGACATACATTTCAAGTGACTATAGCTGATATAGACACAAATGTTGGAGTAACTGTTGATGGTTCGATTGATGGAACAAATTTCTTTGTTATGCCAGTTAAGGGTTTCACTGCGACAGGAATATCTTATACAAATGAGATAGCAACAATGACCGCAAATGGAACATACTTAATCTACGCAGAAGAGATTGCTGTTAGTTATGTGAGATTTACCTTTGCTTCAGAATCTGGTGGAGACTCATCAGCTAAACTCAACGTTAAATATCTAGGAAGCGAATAAATGGCAAATTCCATAGAAGTTTTTCGTGCAGATGACACGACTTTGACGATTACTTTCAAAGATTCTGCTGGCACTGCAATAGATATAACTGGTTATACAGTCTGGTTTATAGTAAAAGAAAGAAGAGAAGACACAGATATAGAGGCTTTAATCAATAAAACAGTGACTTCTCACTCAGATCCCACAAATGGTATCACAACAGTGGATTTGACAAATAGTGATACAGACATCGTGGCAGATAATTTATTCTATGGAATCAAATGGAAAGATACAAGTGATGATGTCTTGACAATTGATGACGGAGATTTTAAAATAAAACAAGGAGTTGTTAGAAAAATAGTATAATGGCGACAGAACTTCCAATAATCGTTACAGTGGCCCCATCAACCCCAATAAGTTCAACTGTTGGAACAGAGAATATAACATCAACAGTAAGTTCAACCGCAATAAGTTCAACCGTTGGACCAACATCAATGACTGCGACAGTATCCAGCACAACAATTGCAATTACCCTTGGCACAACCGTTACCAGACTCACATTCATTAATGTGGATGAGAAATTATTTTTGAATGGACAGGATGGAAATACATATTTTACTTATAATTCCTCATTAAGCAGATTGGAGTTATATGTAAATGGCACAATAAGACGTGCTTGGAATTGACACAGCATAAAATGAAGAAAATAATATTGATTAGTATTTTATGTATGTTCTTACTAACCTTAGTTAGTGCTACAGAACTTGCATTTGATAATGAGGTCGGAACAGGATTCAATGCAACTTGGGATAATTTTCTTGGAAATCTTATTGGAGGAACAATTTTTGGAACTAGTGGAAACTTTACTAGTAATCTTACTGTCGACACGAATACCTTTTTTGTTGATTCCGTTCTTAATAGAGTTGGAATAAACACATCAACTCCCCAAAATACTTTAAATGTTTTAGGAGATGTGAATGTATCAGTTGGAAGTATATTTGTAGATGAGGATCATTTTATTCAATTAGGTGATTCAGGTTTGCGACTTAAACGTGGCTCAGCTGTTTTTGGAGCAGATTTTTTAAGATTAGGAACTTCATCAGGAATGAAACATATTGGAACTCCCAGTGCTTTAAGTTTTTGGAGTAATACGGGAACCGATGGTTCAGGAACTTTTGAACCGGGTTGGGTTTTACAAGCTAATGGTGGTATGAATATGTTTAATACGAATCAGGGTGATGTAGCTAATAGATTTTTAAATATAGATTTTTCTTCAGGTGTGCATATAGAATCAGGAAATCTTTCTGTAGATAATAATATTGGAATAGGAACAACTACGCCACAAAATACTTTAAATGTTATTGGAGATGGAAATATAACAGGAATATTCTACGTGGGAGAATTTTCAGGACCAATTAACTGGACAAACCTTCAAAATTATCCTGTTTTATGTCCATCTGGAACTTTCTTGACACAATTAGATGATTCAGTTACGTGCACTGCTCCGGTGGCTGATGATGTAGACCCTGGTAATTTTCCTGCAGGTAATTACTCTTTTGATACAAATACTTTATTTATTGATTCTGTTTTAAATAGAGTTGGAATTGGAACAAATAGTCCAGGTTTTAAATTAGTAGTTAATTCAAGTGAAATAAATACTGTAGCGAGTTTTCAAAGCACAGATACAAGGGCATCAATAAAGATAGAAGATTCAACTGATGCAGCATTTGTTGTTATGGATAATACCATAATGAGTTTAGGACATTTAGGAAGGGCAGCAATTGCTAATGGTATTAATATTTTAAGTGATGGAAAAGTAGGAATGGGAACAAACAATCCTCAACATAAATTAGATGTTAGAGGAAATGGAAGTTTTACAGGAAATTTATATTTTGGTAATGCACTGACGGAATTTATCAGACAAGACCTTTCGGAAGGAATAAATATTTTAGAATTAAATTCTCTTGAGTTTATTGATTTTGTAGTAAATGGAACTAAAACAACAACCTTTTCAATAGATGCAATGGGACCTGTAAATGATAATGTAATAGATTTATCAAATTCAGTGGTTAGATGGAGAAATTTATATTTAGGTAGTAATGCAGATATTTTAGGAAATTTAACTGTTGGTGGTAATCTTTCACTGGAATTTGGAGACTTGGTATCTGAGCAGAACCCTGATGGTGCTGATGCAATTAGAATAAAAGGAACAGATTATATAGATATTGTTATTGGGGGTATGACAGGTCTTTTTGCAATTTGGAACGTAGCAGATACTATTCCTATTTTTTATGTTAATGAACGTGGAGATACAAACATAGCAGGAGATTTAATAGTTGATACAAATACTCTTTTTGCTGATGCAGGAAATAATAGAATTGGAGTATTAACAACAACTCCTCAAAACACATTAAATGTTTTAGGTGATGGAAACTTTACAGGAAATCTAACAGCAGATATATATTTTGGAAATGGCTCTCAATTAGATGGTGTTTTAAAGGACACAGGAGATACAGCAACAGGGAGTTATGTTTTTAATGATAATTTATCTATTGGTAATAGTGTTGGGGGCGAGGGATGGTATATTTATCAAGACACCCTTTCAAGTTATTTAGATAGTATAAAGAATGGTATAAAAATAAGAACAGAAAGGGCAGTTGATAAAATTGGTTTTTATCCAAATAGGACTTTAACTTTAGAACTTAGAAATACTAGAACACTTATGTATGTGAATTTAATTGTGATAGGTGGAAACATAACAGCAGATTACATTTTTGCGGATAGAGTCGGAATAAACACCCTAACTCCACAAAATACTTTAAATGTTTTAGGAGATGGGAATTTTACAGGAAACCTAACGATTGGAGATAAATTAACTTTCTCATTTGGAGAATTTATAGATAATCTTGTAGATGGTTGGTTGAGGGTAACAGGAAATTTAAATGTAACAGGAAACTTTACAGGTAATCAATTTTATGGAGAAACTAATATACATCCAGATGGAAATATAACTGTTATAATAAATACTCAAGGTGTTCATGAAAACATTACAGGATTTAATGAATCAACCTCCAATGGATTTACATTAATAGGTAATCATTCTCTTAGAGTGGATATTGCAGGAGTATATGACGCAGATTTTTGGATTTCTTCATCTGGGGGAGTAAATAAAATATATGAATCTTGTCTTGCAGTAAATGGAGAACATGCAACCCCTCACGCACATAGAAGGCAAGGAACTCCCGGAGATATTGGAAGCATTTCTGGAGGAGGAATTTTATTATTGAATGAAGGAGATATGATTAATTTACAAATAAAAAATACAGAGGGAACACAAAACGTTGATATATTTTATGCAGGTATGAGATTTGATAGAATAGGAAATTTATAAAATGAAAAAAGAAATAGCACAAGGCAATGCATGGAATAAGGGAAAAAAATGGTCTGAATGGATGAGTAAAGAAGGACAAGAGAAAGCAAAAAGTAATCTTAAAATTGGATTAAAAGGAAAAGAATGTCCTTTATGGAAGGGAGGGAAATCTGAATTTCAATGTAAATATTGTAATAAATTATTTGAAAATTATAAAAGTAATAATCCTAAATATTGTTCAAAAAAATGTTTTTATAAATCTCATATAAAAAGGATGTCTGGAATTAAAAATCCATTCTATGGTAAAACATTTTCTAAAGGGTCAATGATAAAAAGAACAGAGAGTAGAATTAAAACAGATGGTTATCAGGCATGGAATAAAAATGATAATACTCCCATTAAAAAAGCAATAAGAGGCATAAGAAAATATTATGATTGGAGAAAAGCAGTCTTTGAAAGAGATAATTATACTTGCCAAGATTGTTTCAAAAAAGGTGGAAAATTACATGCTCATCATATCATTCATGTTTCATTGATTTTTAAAGAATATAATATTAAAACCATTGAAGAAGCATTAAAGTGTGAAATTTTGTGGGATAAAGATAACGGTATTACTTTGTGCCAAAAACATCATTTAGATAAACATAAAAATGAAAATTCGGGACGAATCTTAGAATGGCAGATAAACAAAAGATAGCAACAAACACTGTGGGAATAATAGGATTGCTCAGTCTTATTATAAGCGGAGCTTTATATTTTGGAGATGCCTCAGAATTAGATGATTTGTATATTTGCCTTGCTAGTGATGAGATCGCGAGATTTAACGGAACAGACAAACATCCAGAACCGTTAAGCTCAACAGGATTAACAGGGTATTATTCTGATTCTAATGGAAATCACGTTGAAAGATGCTACGCCTCAAATGGAGATAAGAGTTCTTGGGTCAAACTGACTGATTATATAGAAGAGCAAGGGTTAAGTCTAGGCGAATTCCTGAAGCCCCGAGTCATTATACAGCAGAACATGGGTAAAAGCTATCTGTGTTCAGTAGATGGCTGTGTGGAGAAGTAAAAGAAGGGGGTCATCACCAAGTCTAGGTCTTAGACCGAATCCGGGATGACCATTCTTTATAGTATACTATCATAATTCTAATTGTTTTTCACTCCTTTTAAATTGTTCTATTTAAGGAGAGAATAGACAGAAAAGTATTTTAAACATATTAATTATCTAATTATGGTATAATTAGTTCTAAGCTTCGGTTTTGAACTCATTTTGTACCTCCTGGGCCAGGAGTGATTCTCTTGGCCTCCTATATTTTCAAAGGATGACCCTCTGTGGTATTTCCAGTGGAACTTTCACCAGCAAGAGTTAGAAGAAAAGCTTGTTTTGATTTCCTTTTTAAAGGTTACTACTACTGAGATTGTCAAATTATCGGGAGTTAAAAATGCTGTCAAGTGAAGGGAGTTAAGAAGATTTTTATACTATTATCTTGATTTAATTAAATGGTTCAGGAAAACATGATAAAAGGGAGAATTGCTGAAGCCATCGTAAAATGTATGTTTGAAGATTTAGATTTTGAAGTCATCCCTTATGGTTATGAACACACTTGTCCAACAATAGCAAAAAAAGAACATCTCATTAAAGGGGATGTTAAAAATCATATAAGAAAAGCTCCAGATTTTATAATTGTGGATAAAGATGGGAATGCTAATTTTATTGAAGTAAAATTTAGGACAAATGGGGAATATAAAAAAGATACAGATTATCCTTACAGAGATTGTTATATTATTCTTTTGAGCAAAGATTATATTGGGGTTGAACAATACAAAAATCTTGACGATGAAATAACTATGACAAGTAAGAATTTTGACCCACATTATAAATTACAAGGTTCAGGAGATGGAAATTTTAAGAGTTTGTTGGATGTTCCTTTATTCAAAGAATTGGATAAAGAAATTATTTTAGCTTATAGAAATTTGTTAAATAAATATATGAAAGATTAAATTTTCTTTAACTTAATTTTATGAGTATATTTAAATAGTATTTATTATTCTAATATTCAGAGGTAAAAAGAAAAAAAGATTGTTCATACTAAACAAGCTATATGGTTTCATTCACCATTCTCCTTGTTGTGTCTGTTGTGGTTTCATTGGTTAAATCTCCCTTTTTGCCTCTTTTTTACTATCTTTTGGGTTAAATTTCATTAAATTGTAAATAAGTTTAAAAGGATATGATTCGTCTTGTGGTGTGAAACCCAACAGAGAAAGAATTATTTCTTAATCTGTTTAACAAAATAAAAGAATGACAGGTGAGCATTTATCTCATTTTGAAATAGAATATAATAACATATACTCAGAAGTAACTAAATTGTGTGAGAACACTTTACCCTCTTTTCAACCAATGATGAGATTAGGTAAAAATGCTTTTTATATGTTTTGTTTCTTACTGGGCACAAGCCCTAAGGTTTGACAATCTCACTACTACTACTATATATAATATATATAATATATAATATATAATTTTATAAATGAAAGTTAAAAAGAGGAATTTTCTTTTTTCTTTTTTAAATGTTTCCAGTGGCAATTCTTGTCTACGCCCTAATTAGAAACATTTAAATATAGGGGGTAAGTAGATATTTTATGAGAGATTTAACTGATGTGGAAAAAACACACTTTGAAAGATTGATTAAACTAAGATTTAGAAAAAATACACAAGGTTATTTTTGTTGTGAAGACTCAAGAATTTCCAGAACGCAAAAAAGATATAAGAGAAGCAGGATAAGAATGATGCTTCATTTGAATAAATGGCTTGAAACATGGGAAATCGTTCACCACAAGGATGGAAACAAAGAAAATGACTCTATTGACAATTTAGAGGTTTTAAATGCGAGTGAACATTCATCTAACCACAATGCAGGAATTAAAAAACCAAAAAAACCAGAAGGGTGGAGAGCAGCACATGCTTTGAAGCCAGAAATCATAGATAGAATAAATGAGATAGCCAGAGAAATGAAAGAAACAGATAGTCGAGGAATAATAAACTGTTCAGAGATTTCAAGAAGATTAAAAAAAGAAGGCATTGACGTTGTTAGTCTTACAATTAAGAAATATATTATTGTCTGAGGGGGGGGGTATGAATAGAAATATTTATAAATTAATAATAATTATAATAATTATGGATGTGAGATGTTTGAAATGCGGATATAAGTGGATCACTAAAAGTAATATGATAAAAATTTCTTGTCCTAGTTGTGGTGATAAAGTTAAAATAAGAGAAAGACATAAAAAATTAATTTTAGCAAAAATAAAAGAATGAAATGTGAATGTAAAATTGTGAAGAATTTAAAATGAAAAACAAAGACGAAAGAATAAAGGAACTTGAGAGAGAAGGAAGAGAATTAAAGTTTTTACTATTTGCACTTACTATGTTTTTTGTTATAATAATTATAGGGGTTTTCTTGGCTTTTTTATATGGTAATGGAGAAGGGAGCATTAAGAGTTTAGAACAACAACTCAAATCTTGTCAAGATGTTCCTTACGAACAAACTTATGATTATCTTTTTAAAAGAGTTGATAACTATCCAAATCATATAATTAGAACTGATTATTATGGGGAAAGCTATTATACAGTTCCAGTAGAAACTTCTTGTGGTGTGGATGATTTTGTAATGATACAACAATTATGTAAGGAGGATTCTGCATAACAACTATGCAAGAAAGATAAACATGAAAACTGATTTATTATGGATAATAACATTAATAGGAGTAATATTAATTTGTGTAGGTGGGGTTATTCTTCATGAAAAAATTGAAACACCTCAAGATAAATGTATAGATGGTTGTTTACATTTACATAATATACAAAGTGTAGATGTGGAAAAAGAATGTGTTTTAGGGTGTAGTCAAGTAGTTAAATGTAATTTAAAAAGCGAACACTAAAGAAGATGAACAATAAAGAAATCCAATCGCAAGTTTTGGAAGATGTTGTAAAATGGATGAAAGAATTTGAGTGGAACAAAGACACAAATATTTCTTCTTTAGATATTGAAAAACTATTAGAAAAAGCAATCTCACGAACAATAGAATTAATGGAAGAAAATTATGTTCCAAATGAATTTCTTATTGAAAAATTAAAAGAACAGAATAAAGTAAGTAGAATAGAACAAAAAGCCGACTTCCTAAAGATGATTTTAGAGTTACTAAATGTTTATGCTCAAACAAAAGTTTCAGATTATTCAGAAGGTTATTCAAATGGATGGATTGCTTTTGGTAATAAAATTATCTCCAAACTCGGTGATGATTTGGGAGTTGGAAAATGATAATGAAAACATGGAACTCCAAAGGATATAAAGAACCAGAATCAAAAATGAAACCTAAAAATCAAATATGTAAGAATTGTGGGCAAGATTTAACCCCTAAAAAATGTTTAGATTGTGGAAATGATGGGGCAATAAAACATATTTCTTATGTAGATAAAGAAGAAAAAAAGATTTGCCATCCTGTTACAAAATTTAATCATTGTGAAAAATGTAGGAGCAGGAAAGCAAGAAGTGCAAGAAGCAAGAAGTTTGAACCTCAACATTCAAAAGATTGTAAAGGTTGTCCTGATTGTCCTGCAACATATATTTGTAATAAATGTGAAGATATATTTCCAAGTTTAAATACTTCTCATGATTGCAAACCTAAAAACCAAATATGTAAATGTGGGCTTATTGAACATATAAGAACTCACTTAAAGAAAGGAGAAGATGTTGTTTGTAAAATCTGTGGTATTACCCATGAAGAAACATGCAAGAAGTTTGCATGCCTTTCGGCATCAGCCGAGGAACCTCAAGGTTGTGGGAAAGAAATTGAGATAGGGAAAAATATCTATGAATGTGGATATAAAGGGAAATTATGTAAAGATTGCAAACCTAAAATTCAAGGTTGTGGGAAGTTTTATAGAATTGGGGGAGATAAGAGTTTTAAGATTGAGAATGAGTGTAATGATTTACATTTATGTTCAGACTGTAAATTTATTAATCAAAATTGTGGTTACTTTAAAGCAACAGGAGAAATATGTCCAAACTGCAAACCTAAAAATCAAGGTTGTGGGAAAGAACTTACGGTTAAATTTGAGGGGCATAACGAGAAAGTTGAATCTTATTGTGGAATTATGGGAATCTTATGCCCAGATTGCAAACCTAAAAATCATAGTCCGCAGAACAAAATATACGGAGAGAAGAGTGCACGGATTGCTCCCGTTAATAAGACAAGTAACAAACCTGCGGGCACTTCTAAAAATCATAGTCCAGACAGAGGTGCTCACCAAGCAGTAAAGCAGAAGGGTGGAATCCCTTCCTCCTCTGAGGGCACTTTAAATCATAGTCCCCCATTGAACAGCGATTCAGTAGATGGGGGCACTTTAAGTGATAAGATTAAACCAGATATGATTATCTCTGGAGGAATTATCCCAACCACAGACATCAAAGATTTCATTCGGAGAAGATTAGAAAGAACAAAAATGATTATTAAGATGTATCCACACAAACATGGAGAGGAATTAGCAGGTCAACTTAATGAAGATTTAATGAATGATGCGGGAAGTGAGCTAATATGAAAACTAAAAATCATAGTCCGAAAGGAACCGATTCCCTACGAGACAAACCAGAGGATGTACGGAAAATCGAACACAGGTCTTCCTCTGGCAATATTCCTAAAAAAGCAATTAAAGGTATGATTTCAGCATTAGAAGATGTTAAGAAAGGAGATTATATTAAATTAGAAAAAGGCAAACCTGCGGGCACTTTATCAGATAAGATTGCATTTGCATCAAAACATAAAGGATTGGCTAATGATTTTATAATAACAAAAGACATCAAAGATTTCATTCAGAAGAATAGTGTAATTAGTGAAGAAGAAGGTAAGAGTTTTATTGTAAAAAATACTTTTCAAGAAGGTTTTGAGTTTGCTGTGAATAGATTAAAGAAAAACGCAGGAAAGGAGCTAATATGAAAATATGTTCAAACCACAGAGACTATGAAGTTCCACTGATTTATACTTATTCCTGGAACTATAATGAATTTTGGTGTCCATATTGTGATAAACATGAAGGAATGCTAGGAGCTGGAGAGGATGTAGAAGAAACTAAAGAACTGAAAAATAGATTAGAATTATATAAAAAAGCCACAGAAAAATATAGAACTGCTAGAGGAACACTAATTTGTTCAGAAACTCAATGGAAAGGAAAATGGGTAAAACCAAGTGAATTACCAAAAGAAGAAATAGAGAGATTAAAGAAAATAGTATCTTTAGGCTGGAAATTGAATATAAAGATTGAGGATTTGAAATGAAAGCCAGGATAGGGAGATAATATGGATGGAAATCAAACTCAAACAGCAATAAATGATATAGAAAAGTATTGTGGTATTTGCAGAAAGTCAGCTGGACATTGGGAGCAAGAACATTATTTAATCTATCCTGAAGAGGAAGGAAAATGTAGAAGATGTAAAAAAAGAGAAGAAACACTAAAGTTTGCGCCAAGCATGATGGATCATATTCATGGATTTTCAGAAATGATTTGTAGACCTTGTTATATTGAAATCCTTGAAGAAAATTTAAAAAAGATTAAGAGAAGTCTAAAAGAGCAAAAAGCGTTATAAACCTATAAAAGATGAAAAACAGGAATCGTTTAAAATGTCCTAAAGATGGAACAATTATCCTGACACATGCAAGGATGAGATATTGCTATAAATGTGAAGCTTTAATGGAATTTATAGGAAAAGAAGGAGAGAAATAAAATGACAGAAACAGATAAAAAATTAATGGGCAAAAAGGCAAGAGCTGCAGGCCAGAGATTTGAAAAGAGAGTCAGAGAAGATCTTGAAAAGAAAGGTTGGATTATTGATAAGTGGACGAACAATGTTGAGATTGAAACTGTAGAAAGTTCTTTAAGAAAAATAAAGAATGATTTAGAAGACAAATATGGAAAAATTCCTGAGTTAAAAATTGGAAAGGATAAATCAAATAAAATTATTATTAAAGGAAAATTGATCAAAGCAAAACCAAAGTTTGTGTTTAATCCTCAATTAAAAAGAAGAATTCCAATGGGCATGAGTTCAGGGTTTCCAGATTTTATTGCTTTTATAAATAATTCTAAATTAGGGAAAACAGAGATGTCTTATGCAATGATTGTGAGAGCAAAAACAATGGTAGATGGAGGAAATGTTCTTTCTTATCCAGAGAAGGATGTTGAGATTATAGGAGTAGAATCAAAAATGAATGGGATTTTAGACAAAGAAGAAAAAGAAAAAGCTAAATGGTTATTAGATAATAAAGTATTCTCCAAATTTTTAATAGCGAAGAAAGGAGAAAAAAGGGGGGAGATTGTTTATGTGGAGTTTCAAAACAATAAAGTTTAAATACAATTAATTCTATTAAAAATAATCTGCATTACTTGGCACAAAGCTGAGGCGAAAGCGTGGATTAAATTAAATAAAAACAGGGAGGTTAAAATGAAGACAGAGGTATATTTGGAGATTTCTCAAAAGGGATTCGAGAAGTTTAAGAAAGATGCAATTGAAGAATCCAAGTCCAACTTAGAAGAGGAAGATTACAAAGATGAAGCAACATACAAAGATATGTCAATTTCAGATGTTGAATATGAATTTGATGAAAAAACTGGGAAATTGAATATATTTGGGACCATGTATAAAGAAGGAACTGATATGGGATATATATCAATAGATACAGGAGTAGATATAGATCTTGCACAAGATATTGTGAGTCACTTTATGAAAAAACTGGGAAAACTCAAAACAGTGCTTGAAGCAACAAGTTAAGTACAGTTTTTCGTGAAAAACAGTACTTAGCAACCATATTGGTACAGATAACTATACTTTTTATTATTTTTTATTTTTGGATAATCTGCAACTATCGTGTGGTAATGGGATTTATAGATAGTCGCAGAAAAGAGCAACTTTATAAAGGCATTATTCTTAGTAAATTTAATTAACAGGAGGTACTAAAATGAAAGGAATAATCGAAGAATTTACTAGCAACTCAATAACTTTTTTGGAAGATGGAGTTGAAGAGAAGCAAGTTCTTGATTTGGCAGAGTGGGTAAAACCAGAGTTCTTTAAGACAGGTCGTGCAGAAGTTACAGTAAAGGATAATTTAGTATCTTTTATTTCTATGGAAGAACAGCAAAAGGGTACAGATAAAACAGATAAAAAGACAAAAAAGGATCCATATATTGTAAATATAGGTGGAAAAGATTTTATGACTTATGAAGGATTGTTAGCAAAAGCTCATGAAAAAGGAACTTTTGATATGACTATTATAGATTCATGGGTTAGTGAAGATATGAAAATGGCCTGGTGTAAAGTCAGGGTTATTGCACAAGGACAGACATTTGATGGGTTTGGAAGTTCAACACCTGAGAATACAGGAACCATGACTCAATCTCATCCTGTTGAAATGGCACATACAAGAGCTAAAGGACGTGCTTTAAGAGATTATTTGAACATAGGTAAGACAATGCTGGAGGAATTGAAAGATGGAAAATGAATTTAATGTAACAACAGCAGAAAAAGCAGCTGCTATAATGAAAATGAGAGATATTTTAAGGTCTATTTCAAGAAATCCTAGCGAATCCATGGGAATTTTAGAAGGTATGAAATTTTTTATTAATATGCAAGCTTATGAACAAGCAGAAGAAATGAGAAAACAATTAGAAAAAGAATTAAAAAAACAAAATGACAAATAATCCTTTATTAAGAAAAGAATCTGGAGCAAAAAAATCTTGGAAAACCAAAAGGGGGAATAACTGATGGGGCTTGATATGTATTTGAGTGCGAAAGTTGAATTAGGGAAGTATTGTAGTAAGGATCTTAAAGGCAAAGATGAAGAGATTAGGAAGATTTTGCCAGAGATGTTTAAGAGTGGAAACTTAGATAGCTTGGATATAAAGTTTGAAGTAGGATATTGGAGGAAGGCAAACCACATTCATCAATGGTTTGTGGAGAAATGTCAGGAAGGGAAAGACGAGTGCCAAAATAGTTGGGTTTCAAGAGAGCGATTAAGAGAGCTTTTAGAATTGTGCAAAAAGGTACTGAAAAACAAGAAGTTAGCTAAAAAAGAACTGCCTGCTCCGGTGGGTTTCTTTTTTGGAGGAACTGACTATGATGAGTACTATTTTGGAGACTTAAAAGAGACAATTAAAATAATAGAAAAATGTTTGAAACTTCCAGACTACTGGGATTTTGAATATCATTCGAGTTGGTAAGATGAAGAAGAATTGTTTTTTAGTGGATTTTAATGAACTGGCTGATCCAGAGAAGAATCCAAACTTCGTGCTTAGCGCGAAGAAAATATTAAATAACAAGAAGATCAAAAAGAAATTCCTAGGAGAAAAAAGTGGTTGAAGAACCAAGAATGCCAGAGCAGAAAGAGAGCATCAAACTTTCAAAGATGAGTAAGGGTTACAATTGGGAAATTAAGGTTGTAGCAATGAGCAAACCATATATTTTGGGAGAGACCGAGATAGAGAGACTGGAAGATATGGATAAGAAATTAAAAGAAAAGTTTGGAGAAAACTGAGATGAATATATGTTTTATTTACGCATGCACAGGAGATGCAGCACTTACGATCACAGATAAGGAGATACAGAGAGAATTGTCTATCTGTGAAGAGCACTACGAGATATTATATCCCGGCTCATAATTAAATAAACAGGAGGTAAAATGAGTGAAACAATAAAGAAAGGATATGCTCTAGAGACTATGATTGTATCAAGAGAGAATATTGATGATTTTGAGATCATGGAGACAAGAAGACAGATCGGAGAATTTCATATAAGGAATATCCTTGCAGCACTTGGTGGAGGAAAGAATTCTATAGGCATTATTATTGTAAATAAGAAAAGAAATGTAATGAGACTTATAGATGGGAATCACAGGATAGAGGCTTTGAGAAGATTCCTTAATAGGAGAACTCAGGAGAATACAAAGGTAGAAGTAACATTGAAAGTATACAAAGAACTCACTGATGAGGAAGAGAGGAAGGTTTACACTATTGAGGCCACAAGAAGGAACGAAAGCTATGAGGATCGATTGAATATGTACAAAGATACGATAATCATCTGGAAACTGTTCAGTGAAAGAGAAAGCGATTTTCCATGCAAGGTTACAATATATTCTTCAAAGGTGAGTTTAAGATTTAGAAACATTTTGAATGCAATACACACAGCAAAAAACTCAACAAAGAAAGGATATAATCCATTATATCTAAGAAAAGATAATATGGTAGAATTTGCTCAGGATCTCAAATATGATGACTATACTCTAATGAAAGAGTTTGTATTATTTTTTCAGAGTGCGTTCGGAAGGGTAGAATCATCAAACATGTATTCAAGACCTAATTTTTTCGTTCCGCTTTATAACATTTATGTCCGGAATAAAGGAAAGAACGGTAAAAAGATGACAGAGAGATTCAGAAGAATAATTGGAAGATCAGAATTGATTAATCTTATGAATACGCATGGAAGAGAGGATCAAAAGAGAATAAGAGATATCATGATAGGATACATGAATCATGGAGTCAGTAAGAATTTGTTTATTTAAAAGATAGGTTCCTTGGATATATCCTTTAGAATAGTCTAACACTAACAAAACAATGGAAACAGAAATAGAAAGGATCAAAGCACAGTCAATTATGGAAGTAGCAGACATAAAGAAATTAATGTTTGGAAATAAAGAAGTAGATCCATATATTATAATTACTGAAGAAAATGAAAAGATAGCAATCTATATCAATAAAAACAAAATATACAGAACACTCAACAAGAAAAATGATATTTCCTCAACATTGGATGTATTTCTGGTGGATAAAATAAAAGAATTACTGAAAAACCTATCAGAAAAAGAGAAGGCATTAGAGGAATCAATTAAATTAAATAAAAATGGAGGTAAAAAATGAACCAAGTATTTAGTGAAGCGCAGGGATTGAGAGATTTGATAGTGAATCTTGACACCGCAGAAGTAAGGGATGTAAGAGTATCTGATCAGCAGATGCAGGCATACGTTGCAGTGTGGAACACTTCAAAAGACAGCTTAGAGACAATCACAGAAAGGAAAAATAGCACACTGATCCAACATCAGGAAGCATTTAATCCTTTCCTGGATGCAATAGACCAGAAGAGTCCAAAGATTTCAGGTACTTTAAAGAATCATGGTGGAGAGGTAATTATTGAAGTATTATTCGGAAATCTCGCAATTAAGGATCCTGATGGAGAAGGAAACATCCAACTTGGAGCAAGGTTAGTAAACAGTTATAACACCAGAAGTGGGCCTTACTTTAAGGGAGAAGCATTTGGATTTAGATCCATGTGCTCAAATGGGATGATTTTTGGAAAGGTCTTGGCAGCAGTAGTGACAAGCAAACACACAAAAATATCAGAACTACAAAAGAGTATGATGGAATTTGTGGGTCAGATATTTGACAAATCCATAGAATTGCAAGAATTGATCAAGAAAGCAGGAGAAGAGAGATTGGATGAGTTTGAAGCTGAAGGAATCCTAGAGAAGGACTTTAGAAGCAAGAAGCTAAGAAAGAAACTTCAGGACAGCTTTGAGTCAAAAGACAACATTACAAGATATACTGTGTATAATGCAATAACAAACTATGCGACTTTTAGTGCAAAGAATGAATCTCATAGAGTAAGACTGCAGCAGATAGCACAGAAAGTATTGAAGAATCCAAAATCAAAACTACTAAGGGAAGAATAATTTTTTATTTTTTAATTTGAATATAGGGGCGGAACAATGGATAGATAGCCTCTTCAGTCGGAATAAAGAACCGAGCAATATCCTGACACCCAGGAAAGACTGGGAGCATATTACGGAGATAAAAAATGAGTAAATGTATTTTATGCAAGAAAAGGTACGAAGGACATGGAAACAATGCCCAGCCACTAGCTGAGGGTCTGTGTTGCGATAAATGTAATGGGGTTGTGATTGAGGCAAGATTAAAGGAAGTATTAAGTCACTTATTATTAAAGGGACCAATCATGGCCATAGGGATCGGGATAGGAAAGTCAAGATACAAGCAAGCTCAAGAGATAGCTACTAACCTCGCAGAAGAAGTAAACAAGGGTAAAAAGGCAGAGATATGGGTATGTCACAGAATAGACCTAGGCTTCACTCCAGGACATCCAGGGATCAAGAGAGGCAGATGTGAACATTGTGGAGAGCCAATATGCTATGATGACGAATTAAAGAAGAACATGACCAAGAATGTAAAGAAGATATGCAGGGTATGCATCTTAAATGTTAAGAAGTATTCAAAGAACATAGATCCTAGACAATTAAAATTACTGGAGGATATATATGGCAAATAAAAGAGTTAACTGGAAAAAGAAATACAAAGAATTATCCAAAGAGAATGTAACATCTCATTTATATTTATTAAAGCAAACACTGAGACATTTTAGGGAATTAAGAGAAGCTAATCTAATGAATTTATACTTTAAATTAATGATTATTATTCTTTTGAACTTATTGACATTCACTCCATTAAGAAAAGTAGCCTGGATATTATTGGGAGCATTTTTCTTTTATATGTTTATAGAAATAATAGTATTTCACAGGAGGTCTAAACAATGGAAAAATTATCAAAATCAATGAAAAAATTTCTAAGATATTCAAATAATTTAAAAAAGAAACAAATAAAGAAGGTTGAAGAAATCCCTAGATTAAGAAAACTCTTATTCTTTAATTGGATAAGACCTAAGAAATTTGAAAGGATAGTCAAATTCAGGATGCCATTTGATAAGAGATCAACTATTCCAGGAAAGAACTATGGAATAGGTGGAATGCAAATTTGTTTTATTTTAAAGGGAAGGAAAGGTGCGGTTCAAGTATTAATGGGAACACATTTTTTTCTCCCTGCAACAATAAATGAATACAATGAAAGTAAAAGTAAATCAAATATCTTAAAAACATATGATGGAAAAGACCAAGAACCATTTGATTGTTGGGATGTAGGATATCATTCAATAAAAAGACCTTATTACTTAAAGAAGTCTGATAAAAGAATCTGTGACATTAATGATTGCGGGTACTGCTACTACGATGGAAGCAGTCTAAGGGGAAGAGATGATAAAATAGTACAACTATTTATGGAAAAAAGAGAAGATGGAATATGGGATTATTTAGAAAAATACTATAAAGAAACATTCAAAAACAAAAGACCTTCTGGTTTTGGTTTAATGATAAAAGTATTAGATAAAATATTAATTAAAAAAGAAAATAAAAAAGAGAAGAGAAAATGACAAAATTAAATCTAAAGAAAAAAGACTTTGAATTTATGAAGATCCTAAACAACAATGAGATGCCACTAGGAATGATAGGATCTAAAATGGGGATTGAAAAATATGAGATCCAAAGGATATTCAACAACCTAGTAAAATCAGGGATGATCATATCCAGGAAAGAAGGGAGAAAGAGATTAGTCAAGTTAATCAAGAATGGGAAATATCTCAATGATTGGTACCAACGAAGTAAAATTGGAATTGGTACCAATAAGAAAAAATGAAGTGCGAAAATTGTAATGATGAAGGTTGTGAATATTGCGCTATTGATGAGTTAGATAATCAAGATGGAAAATATGAAGACTAACATAATTTTAGAAGGGGATGCTTTAACAAAATTGAAAGAATTACCGGAGAAATCAATAAATATGTGTATGACTTCTCCCCCTTATTGGGCTTTAAGAGATTATGGAACTGCAAGTTGGGATGGTGGTGATGAGAATTGTTCTCATCAATATGGAAGAAATACAAGAGGAGGATTGAGTGAATTACAAAAAGGTAATCAAGGAAGTTTTGGTGATGAAGTAATAAAATCTGGAGAATGTTGTAAATTATGTGGTGCTAAAAGGGTTGATAACCAAATAGGATTAGAACCAACCTTTGAAGAATATATAAATAAACTTTGTGATATTTTTGATGAAGTTAAAAGAGTTTTAAGAGATGATGGAACTTGTTGGGTTAATATTGGAGATACTTATGGCGGAAGTGGAAATTCATCAGGCCATAAAGAAGACACAAAAAATGCTGGAAAATTAACACAAGAGTATGGAGCAAGTAAGGGAAATCAACAAGCAACAAAAGAATATCAAAAGTCCCTCGTAATGATTCCTTTCCGTTTCGCAATAGAAATGGTTAGTCGTGGTTGGATATTAAGAAACACAATCATTTGGCACAAAAGGAATTGCATGCCTTCGTCAGCAAAAGATAGATTTACAGTAGATTTTGAATATCTTTTTTTCTTTAGTAAGAAGAAGAAATATTATTTTGAAACTCAGTATGAAGAGTATGCTCCTGCAAGTGATGTGATATATAGGCAAAAATTAAGGGTAGGTAAAAAATACAATTCTAAAGAACCCTATAAAAATAATCTTCCATATCATTCAATAAAAAGAAGAAGTGATGATAAAGATGGTTTAGTTGTTGGAGGAAATTCTGAAGGAAGAAATAAAAGAACAGTATGGGCAATAAATCCAAAACCATTTTCCGAAGCCCACTTTGCAGTTTATCCAGAAGAACTTTGTGAAACTCCAATCAAAGCAGGATGTCCAATTGGAGGAATAGTTCTTGACCCTTTCTTCGGAGCAGGAACAACAGGAATAGTTGCATTAAAACAAAATAAAAAATTCATAGGAATTGAATTGAATAAAGAATACATCAAAATCTCCAAAGCAAGAATTAAACCTTTTTTAGAACAAAAGAAACTATGAAAATACTAAATCTATATGCAGGAATTGGAGGCAATAGAAAACTATGGGGTACACTTAGGGGGTACGAAGATATTGAAGTTACTGCCATAGAAAATAATAAAGAAATAGCTAAAATATATCAAGATTTTTTTCCGGAAGATAAAGTAATTATAACAGATGCACATCAATATCTTTTAGAACACTTTAAAGAATTTGATTTTATTTGGAGCTCTCCCCCTTGTCCAACACATTCCAGAACAAACACTTTTTTGCATGCACAAGGAATTATAAGATATCCTGATATGAAATTATACGAAGAGATTATATTTCTAAGACATTGGTTCAAAGGAAAATGGATCGTTGAGAATGTAATAAGTTACTATAAACCATTAATTAAACCACAATTAATAGACAGACATTACTTCTGGAGTAACTTTATAATTCAAAAATACAAATCAGATAGAAAATTTAATATAGCGAAT
>SDBU01000992.1_pt1 | contig 41543 bp, 32 predicted proteins | sample 2277071 | NCBI WGS metagenome assembly SDBU01 (sample SAMN10397929, study PRJNA504765) | marine sediment metagenome | isolation source: marine sediment core GS08_GC12, 126 cmbsf | place: Arctic Ocean: Gakkel Ridge, Loki's castle | collected 2008 | reverse complement strand
ACCGGAAGCGAACCATCAAGCGTTTACACGGGATTGGGATATGGCTCAAGAACATACGCACCTGCAAATGGCCGAGGTGTTAGCGTTGTAGTATTAAGGAGTTGCGGATATGCCACACTTGACCGTTAGGTGCTCTAGACGAGATGGAAGAGATGGAGGGCTTCAAAAACCCCTTCGGGGAGAAGTCGACGTTGGTCGTGACGAACATGAGCGCCGATTGCTCGCCGGTGTACGAGATCGTTCAGGAGCGGCTGGCCGACATCGGGGGACGCGATGCACCCCCAGCCCGTACCCGTCTCAGCCGCCGATATCCCGTCCGGCAACGGGGGCGGGCTCGATAACACCTGTACGTCGGCGTTACGCAGCGAGGTGGCGTTGTTGTAGGTCGAGAGCAAGTAGTTGACCCCGTCACCCGCGGAGATGCCGACCCTGGGCGTGATCGGGTCGTTCCCAAAGCCGTAATGGAATAGGATCCGCCCGTCATCGAACAGCGACACCGCGTGGTTGCAGGGGATATTGGTACCATAGGTTCTCGTGGGCCATCGGATGGTCACACGGCGCGGTTTCTCACGGTCGTCACCATCATGTGTCCCTGACCAATGACCGTGCGCGATCCGGGGCCGGCGTCGGCAAAGCCGCTTTGTGGTCGAACCGCCACCGTGAGGGAGCGGTCCGCCGACGTTCACATCGGCGCCCAAACGCCCTCGATGGTTTACATGGAGACAAAGTCTGCCCAAAGGCCGGCGGGCCATCCGGGCGACACTCCGCGTCCGCTGAAGCCGGCGGGGCAGTATACTGAGTTCAGCCCCGGACCCGGTTGGTGACCTATGGGCTACGCGGTAGCGTCGTCGAAGGTGGCTTCTCCTTCGGCTGCAGAAGCTTGGCTGCCCCGAGCTCCTCGAAACGCGATAGATCGGTCCAGAACGTGCCCTCCCCGGCGAAAAACAGGCGGACGGACTCCGGTTGGAAGTTCTCCGCAAAGGTATACAGGTTGTAGGCTTCACCGCTGCCGAAGGCGTTTATAAGCAGTTCATACCCTTCGGCCTCGGCCTGGTTGGCCATCTTCTCCACGTCCGCGTTGGCCGCTCCGAGCAGCTCGATGCGCTGGGCATCGAGCAGGGCCACCTCCTGCTGGATGGTTGCCACCTCCAGTTCTGCCTGGGCCTCTATTTGGGCTGCCTCTTTTTCACCCTCAGCCATGACGTTGGCCACCATCACCCGTGATTCCGCACGGACGGTTTCCCGGGCGATATCGACCTTCTTGCGCTCTTCCTCGAGCTCCGCCCTGACCGTGGCAGCCTCGCGCTGCTTCACGTTGGTGATCTGCTTTTCGATGGCGATGTAGCTCTGCTGAATGGTACGCTTCAGGTCCTCAGTGCCGTCGCCCTCACCCGCGGTAGGGGCGTGCACCTCAATTTCCCGGATCAGGGCGATGTGAATCTCGATGTTCTTGGTGCGGCAGACGCGCTGCAGCTCAGCGGTCAGGTCGTTTTGGAACTGCTCGCGCTTCGCGCCGTGGATGAAGTCCCGGGCTGCGTAGGTCGATCCGATGTTTCGGCAGATGGAGCGAAGCTGCGGGCCGATCACCTTGTCGAGCACCGTGTCTATGTTGCCGAACTCGTTGATCGTCTCGGCAGCGTGCTGCGGATGGATTCCCCACACCACCGTCACCCCCACGCGGATCAGATATCCGGTGTCCGAGGGGAACGATATTCTCAGATTCTCGTCATCGCTTATCTTTAGCTGAGAGTATTCATTGAAACCTATTTCGATGAGGGTGACCTTCTGAAGCATCGGGTTGATGAAGTAGACCCCCGGCTGAAGGACGTCACGTAACGTCCCCCGCTCACCGGGCTCAGCCAACTGGCGAACGTCGCTGATGAGCATCACATCAGCCTCGGCAGGAGCCTCGGCCTCCCCGACGGCGGTTTCCCTGGTCCCCGCGTCACCGAAGAGCCGGACGTTGGTTACCACGCCGACAAACCCCGCGGGTATTACAATGGCGGGATGCGTCTTCACGTCATACACGTAGGTGTTGATCTTGTAGGTTCCGGGAGTGAGCACCTCCCGCAGGACCCCCTTCATTCCGGATGCCCGGTCGACGATGATCTGGCCCTTGGGAGCCTTCCTCCCGACTTTGCGGGTCACCACTCCGATCATGGGGAACTTTCCCTTGAATCGGAAGTTACCGGCCCGCAGCTCCTCGCGCTGCCGGTCATTAAGCGAGCTGATCCACTCCCAGGTGCTGGGGTCGCCCGCGGGTACCTCGGTCAGATCGACCAGCTCCCAATCCCATCTGATGGGATCTCTGAAATGTCGGCCGGGGCCCAGAACCTCCTCCTGGATGCCCTTGTATCCCGGCTCGGTGGCGATCAACTGCCCTTCGGGCAGCGTTTTTCCCATCTTGCGGGTTAGCACGGCGCACTTGTCTTCCGGCACGTAGATACGGCAGGTAGTCCAGATCCCGGCGACCAGAGCCGCCGCAGCCACCAGGAGAGAGCCCGCCGCCAGCATGATCATTCGCTTCATCATTTTGCACCTCCTTCCGGCGACTTCGTGCTGAAAGTCTGTAGTCGCTTGAAGATCTCCGCGAAAGGACCTTCGGTGTTCGACAGAATGGATCGTATGGACGGGGCGAGCCGCTGCAGGAAGAACTGCTGGGCGTAGGTGGTGCCGTCACCGAATGCCGAAACCGCCCGCTTGAGCGGCTCCGCCCGGGCCTGGTAGTCAAACAGCACCACGTTGGCCTGAGCCTCCCCGCGCGAGCGGATGGCAGCCGCCTGCTTCTGGGCCGCCTGCAAGTCAAGCTTGGCGACCTCGTGCTCGCGGTTGGCCCCGGTAACTGCCACGACCTTCTGCTGCTCCGCCTTCTTGGTCATGGTAACCACGTCACGGCGTGCATCGCCCAGATCGCTGTTGCGCTCCTGCAGCTCGCGCTGCTCGACGAGTGTCGCCTCCGAGCGGGCCTCCTCCATCTCGTTTCTGGAGCGCTCGATCTCCTGGTCCGCCTGTTCCCGCTGGCTGATCAAGGCCGCGATTTCGTCGGGCGGCTGAATGTCGCGCACCAGGGCGGCTTTGATGGCGATCCCCTGTTCCCAGCACGTCTGCTTCAGGTCCTCGTACAGCCGCTCCTGGAACGCGGTCCGCGTCTTGCCGCTGATGAAATCTCGAGCCTGCAGCTTGGAACCCTGGATGCGCGAGATACTCCGGGCGTTGGGCAGGATGATCTTGTCGAGAATATCCTGCTCGTAGCCGTACTCGACCGTTACCTTAGCGACCTTTGCGGGCCTGATCGCCCATTCGATCGTGCCCTCGATGGTGATGGTGAAGCTGTCGTTTGAGGGGAAGTGGATCGCGTCCTCCCCGAGCATGTCATACTTGTGGCTTCGAACATCGACGATCGCGATCCGCTCGAGATACGGGTTGTAGTACTCCAGACCCGGACGCAGGGTCAGTGTCTGGACCCCTTTCTCGCCCGGCATGACCGTGTAGGTGTTCTTGGTCCGCGGGTCCTTACCGCTAAGAAGCGTCACAACACCAACATGCCCTTCCGGGATCATAACCGCCGGGAACGTCTGCACCTCGTATGCCAACAGGTTGACGTTATAACGTCCGGGGCGGAGGATCTCATCGACCGGCCCGCGCTCGTCCGGCTCGGTCGCCACCGTCTTGGGAAAGGGCAGGGGTTTCCCGAACTTTCGGATCAGCACGCCCATCTCGTTGTCACTGATCAGCGTCGTCGGCCTGACGATCCGTTTGTAGGAGTAGGGGTTGGGGAAGTAGCGCCCTTCACCGAGCACTTCGTATCTGATGCCCTGGTAACCGTTTTTGACCTGCTCCTCGTCCTCCCCTGTCTCCGCCGCGATCGCCCGAACCAGCTCCGGATAGAGCACCACCTGATCGCCGAACTCGTCCGCCAGCTCGCGAGGGATCACCTTGCCGGTTTTGTTGACCAGGATGAGGATCTCATTGGAGTTGACCTCGACACGAATCACGAACCAGAAGACAGCCAGGATCACGACCACCAACATGAGCACCGAACCCGCAGCGGTGGCCAGCAGCGGGGCTCGGCTTCGAGGTATAGAGGGACGAACCCTACCGTCACCGAAATCAGACATGTCTCTAATTTCCTTTCTCAAAACACGCCCCGCAGGCACCTTGCCTGCGCGGCCCCTTCAATCTCGCTAGCCACATTTCCCCACCTGCGCAGTGATCCGATTGCCGACCCCGGAAAGCTCAACTCCCCGGGCCACCCCGTCTGAACCCCACCGCTCCGAGTACCTGGCGATGCGGCCTACGTCAAGCCCTGACCGCAATGGGCACAGAACCTGGCATGGCCCGCATTGCGATGCCGGCATTTCGGACAGGCTTTCCTCGTGCGCGGGCCCGACCGGCGGCGCATCGCCCGCAGCATGATCGCCAATCCGCCAGCGAACATGACCGCGAGTATGAGAAAAACAATGAGAGTCATCGGTCCTGCGAACATAACTGCCTTCCGTCAGGCTAAGTCCTATGCTGTCGGAAGTATACCGCGCCGCCCGGATTGTGCAGTTATAATCCCCGCGGGGCATTCGAACGATGGGCCTCGGGTGCCATCCGGCGGGTGTGCGTTGGCATGCGTGCCCCTCCCTTGGATTCGGTCAGGAAGGGCTTCAGGTGGCGATGATCGGTTGGCTGCCGCTGTCGCCGGCGGTCGGCTCGCCCGGCAGGTCCACGCAACGCGAACGCTCGTAGAGGGTGAGGCTGAGGGCGAAAACCGCTACGGAACCCAAGGTGACCAGGAGGTTCACCTCCATGCGCTCCGACAAAGCGTACCCGAGAAACCGCGAGAACTGCCCTGGACCGATCTGGGCGAACCACGGCTGGTACATATGCAACGGGTACGTGGCAGCAACCGAGAACAGGAGCAGCATTCCGATTCCCCCCAAGAGGCCGCTTAGAACGACCGTGCTCCACAGAGCGAGTCGACGGGGGAACGAGAACTCCGCCTGCGGGCGCCGCCGCATTACCCGGAGCTGGACCAGGACGGCGAAGTAGGTGGCTCCCGCCATCGCCAGACTGATGCACGCAAAGCCGGGTAACGCAGCCAGCACACCGCCCCCAATCGAGTGCGGATCGACAGCAATCACCGCCAGCACGACGAAGAGAGCCGGAAGGACAGCAAACAACCAGGCGAGCCTGCGGACCTCCGCGATGGCTGCTCGCCGATCCAGGTTGGTCTGCTCGCGACGCAACTGCCTGCGGACTGCCTCCGGGCGTCCAAACGCGCTCACCGCGGCGCGCACAGCCTGTTCCGGGCTCATCCCGGCCCCTTGCTTGTCGTCAATGAGCTGATCCAGATGAGTGCGCCACTCCTCGGCCGTTTCGGCGCGCCGGGACATGGGCAGCCCGGAATATGTCAACGCAGCCCTGATCCACTCATCGACTCTTGGGTGACCATTCATGGTTCCGTCCTCCCGTTGGTCCTGGGGACCCGCCGCCAGGCAGCGATCTCCGCCTTTGGGTCGGCCGGCAGCGCGACCCTCCCTCCGCAAGTGTGAGAGCCCTTTCCTGCACCCGCGTCACATCGGGATTGCCCATCCGCGGGCTAAGTCGACAATCTCACGTCCGCGCGGGCCGGAGCCCCCGCCCGGCTCGCCATGCCCACCCAGTATCAGGGCCATTCCTCGGGCGAGGCCCTCCCATTGCCCGCTACGTTTGACGAGCTGTCCCCGGCCCCGGTCAGTGACCCGATAGACCCGTCTCCGCCGCCGCCCGTCACCGGCCTCCCATTCGCTGGCGATCCAACCCTTGGCCTCGAGCTTGTAGAGCAATGGGTAGAGCGTGCCCTCACCGAACTCGAAAACACCCTGGCTGCGCCGGTCCAGGAGCCGGATCAACCGGTAACCGTGCGACGGTTCATCGTCGAGCACAGCCAGGATGACCGTCTCGGTCACCCCTTTGAGCAGTTCTCTGTCGAGTTTCACAGGCACATACCTCGTCTTACAAAGTATACGGCATAACCGAGCGATGTCAAATGTGGAAGGATGTCCGGCTCTCGCGTGAGAAGGGGTTGGCCGAGCTCCCGCTCCCCCAAAGCCGTCGCCTGACTGAGGGATCATCCCGAGAGCCCGTCTGGGGGTGCCCGGTCTTCCCCCGACGCCCCTCCGGAGCTATACTGGGATAGCTCGTGCGGGATGGCTGGGGTGGCCTCCGGCGAGGTTCGAACCGGGGGGGGGACGGCCGGGTGGCATTTTGGCATCCTCCACCTCAGCCAGAGGCCAGTTCCAGCGGCACACTACTGCGTCGCTTGCTACTGAAGCAGGCGGGTCCGCGGCCTGATCGCTGATCCCTGACCGCTACGGCGAAAGGCCCTCGCCTGAGCCGCGGAGACGGGACATGATTCATCCATACCGGCTGTTCGCCGTTGTTGTCTTAGGCGTAACTCTGGGGGACGTTGCAGAAGCGTGAGCCAATGCAAGGTTTGGTGTTCACCCGGGCCGACAGTCTAACGTTCCCATGAGTGTTCCGCGATCGCTACCGGTCTTTATGCCGTCTGTTGCGGACCAACGTTGGTCGTGCCACTCGTGTGGCAATTGTTGTCGTGAGCTGGTGGGTCACCTTTTTGACGCGGACCGCGAGCGGATCGACCTGCAGGGTTGGGCGGGCAAACTGGACGTCCCCCCGTACGTACGTATCGGGCGCGGCTGGGCACTAAACAAGAGAGCCGACGGGGCCTGCGTGTTTCTCGGCGAGAACGGGCTTTGCAGGATTCACGCGGAATGCGGCGAAGCCGCCAAGCCGTTGGCTTGTCGTATCTTTCCGTTCTCCGTAAGGGAAGTGGGCGAGGTCGTCGCGGGACAAAAGGGATGGCAAGTGTCGCTGCGTTTCGACTGCCCTAGCGTGACGTCGTCGCGGGGCAGGCCTATCGGCGAGTATCATTCGTGGCTTGCCGAGTTGGTCAAGCTGCCGGAGCTGCGCAAGAGCGAATCGGCGGTGCGAGAACCCCGGGTGCGACCTGCTGGTGGGCGAATCCCTTCTCGCACCGGGCGATTGCACGCTCCCTTACGGTCGCGTCTCGGTTTGGGTCGGGTAGAGACGATCTACCTCAAACGCGGGGTTGCGGCCACACTCGAGGAAACCGACGAGGTGCTCAAGAGGTACACTCGCTGGATCCAGAAGCGGGACTTGCCAATAACGCGACGTCTGGTCGGGGCCGCTCGGGTTACCACCACTCTACAGGGTGCGAAGCTCAAGGAGGTGCGCGGAGCGCGGTTCTCAGAACTGCTGGATCTGCTCTTCGGGGCGTTGCCGGCTGAGTCTGCGGTCGAGGCGTCTCCCCCTACGCAGAGGCAGCGCGGCATGCTCCGCCAGCTCGTCTTCGCCCACTGCGAACATGTAACGCTTTCGGAGATGGGCGACAAAGTGCTTAACCGCCTGGGCAAGCGTTGGTTGCAGTTGCGACGGAGCCGGCGGTTTCTTTCGGGGCGGGGTTTGGCTCCGCGATTGCCGGGTATCGAGAATGACACGACGTTTGAGGCCCTGCGGTCGGTTGAGCCGGCGGTCGAAGAACCGGAAAGGATCGAGAACCTGCTCGAGCGGTACCTGACGGCGCGACTGTCGGGTCGATCCGTTTTCGGGGAGGGTTACTTTGGCTGGCCGGTTTTCACCGGGCTGGCGGCCCTGTGGTTGTCGGTTGCGTCCGCCGGCTGGCTGGCTCGCTACGTGGCGGCGGCAGACGGGCGAACGACCGCCGAATTCGAGGACGTCGCCCGCGCGATCAGGGTCGTTGACCGGGCAGCCACGAGGCTGCCCGCGCTGGGCACGGTGGCGGAACGTACCCGGGTTCGCTATCTCTCCAGCGAAGACGGTGTCGGGCGGTTGCTGCGGGCGTACGAGCCGTCGAAGGCGGCGAGGTCCGGATGATCGAAGCGATCCGCGAGATCGAAAAGGGGCGGTCCAAGACCCGGGCTATCCCCCGAATCGGTCTCTTGTGTCGGCCGGGAGGATCGAGTAGTTTCAGATCGGTCTTGTCTGGGGAACGCATCTTATGACCGACGAAGTCACCAGTAAATGCGAAGACTGCGGAGCGAGTGTTTACAGAGAGCACATCGACTCGGGAATCGCCCGGTACGAGGGGGGCAAGCTGCTGTGCGCCCATTGCGTAGCCGAGTACGAGCAGGCCCACGACGGCGCCGTCGGTGGCGAGGAAGAGTTCGTGGCACCGATCGCGTTCGACGACGATGTTGACGATGCGGACGAAATGACGGAAAGCCGCATCCACGTGTCGACCGGCTCGATGTTGGCCGCCGGCGGCAAATGGGACGACTCGCGGTTCAAGCGTCCGCTCGATCCGAGAAGCTCCGGGGCGTCGCGCTGCCGTACGTTTCACTCGAAGCTCAACGAAGGGGCCCTCGAGTTCATGAGCAACGCAATCAACGAATGGCTGGAGGGTGACAAGAACATAGTCATCAAGTTCGCCACCACAACGATCGGGGTCTTTGAAGGCAAGCATCCCGAGCCAAACCTGATCGTGGCCCTCTTTTACTGACCCCCCGAGCCGCGGGCTTTAGAGCATTTCCCGTTTCTGTGTACCGAGCCGCGGGCTTGGGCCCGCGCGATTTCACGCGTCCTGGACGGTATCCGACGATGGAAAGACCGGCACGCAATAACGAGTTTTGCTCCAGCCGTTGCTATTACGTCCATTTTCTTGGGTTACACCGGCTTGGCCGGAGGCTTGTCCCGTAGGGACAGCCGAAAACAACGCGGCATTCAGCCGTCTCTGGGACCACCCCGAGGTTGGTCATAGACGAGCCGAGCGGCCCGCAGTTCGTCTTTCGCGCGGAAGGCCCCCCCCGGCGAACGGTTACGATTAATCAGCGACCGTAAGCGGCACGTTCTCCTTCACCGCCCCGTTGGTGAGACGCAGATCGAACTTCTCTTGCAGAATCGCAAAGATGCCCGGGGATACGAAAGCGGGCGGGTTGGGGCCCAGGGATATCCCCTTCACTCCCAGCGACAGGAGAGTAAGAAGCACCGCGACGGCCTTCTGCTCGAACCAGGAGATTATCATGGTGAGCGGCAGATCGTTGACCGTGCAGTCGAACGCTTTGGCAAGGGCTAGTGCCACCTGGATGGCACCATAGGCGTCGTTGCACTGGCCCATGTCCAGCAGCCGCGGGAAGCCCAGGAGCGTGCCGTAGTCGTGATCCCGGATGCGATACTTGCCGCAACCCAGGGTCAAGATGAACGAATCCGCCGGCGTCGACTTGGCGAACTCGGAGAAGTAGTTCCGACCGGGTTCCGCCCCGTCGCAGCCGCCGATCAGGTAGAAGTGGCTTATCTTCCCGTCCTTTACGCCCTGCACGATCGCGTCGGCGGCATCGAGTATGGCCGTCCAGTGAAAGCCTATCTGAGATTCCTTGATGATATTGTCGGGCAAGGGCTCGCACTGTTTGGCCTTTTCGATCACCGGGCCAAAGTCGTTGCCGGTGAGCGGCTTGCCGCCGGGCACTGCCGTAAAACGAGTGGTAAAGAGCCGGTCCGCATAGGCCGGCTGGGGGTGGAGGATGCAGTTGGAGGTCGCGACTACCGGTCCGGTGAAGCGGGAGAACTCTACTTTCTGTTTCTGCCACGCCCCGCCGAAGTGCCCCGCCAGGTGCGGATGCTTGCGCAGCTCGGGGTACATGTGCCCGGGCAGCATCTCGCCGTGGGTATAGACATTGACTCCCTTACCGGCGGATTGCTCGAGCAGCTCGGAAAGATCGAGCAGGTCATGGCCGGTAACCAGAATACCCGGGCCGGCAACCGTACCTTCCTTCACCTTCGCCGGACCCGGCTTGCCGAACTTCTCGGTGTGACCCTGGTCGAGCAGCTCCATCACCCGGAGGTTCTTCCGCCCGCATTCCATCACCATCTCGAACAGGCTGTCGACGTCGAAGTTGACGTTGGTGACCGTGGCGAAGAGAGCCTCTTCCACGAAGGCGGAGACCTCCTCGTCGGTTTTTCCCAGCCGGCGGGCATGATGGGCGTAGGAGCACATCCCCTTGAGCCCGTAGAGCAACATCTCCTGGAGCGACTGGACGTCCTCGTCCTTGCCGCACACCCCCGGACTCTGCACGCAGCCGGTGCCGTGCGCCGTCTGTTCACATTGGTTACAAAACATCTCAGAGTTCTCCTATAGTTATAGCTGTAGCGGCTGCCTGCCGCCGCCTCTTGAGCACCACATCAGATCCACACAAGACCGCCGCTTGTCGTTTTCCGGCGGCTGGCCGCTACCGTGAGCCCACGTGTGTACGATTATATGCACGCTGATTTCCAGTTCCTTGACCTGGGTCAAGTTAAGACGGTGCGTCCGCGACGCCTATTAGAGCGTTTCATAAGTCCCGCGACAATGGGTGGCACGGATAAGCTCCGCTGGTCCGTGGACCGGGTCCGACCAGACGCACCACACCGCGGACCAACAGGTTAGTCCGTGGACCCCCCAATAGTCTTGAGACGTTTGAAACACGGTACTACGATGGGCTTGGAATGATGACCACTTCGGCGCTTGGTTGGCTGGTGCCGGCTGCGTTGGTCGCCCGGCAGGTGAAGGCCAACTCCGAGCCGACGTCCGGCTCCTCGACGATGAAGGTAGCTACCCCGGTCCGGTTCTGCACCAGCAGGCGGGGATCAGCAGGTTGGAAGTCGAATGTCAAATCGGTCGTGGTTCCTGCAACGACCGAGCAGGTCAGTTCCACCTCCTCGCCGACCAGCGGCCCCGTGTTGGACACGCTCAGCATGACGACCGGCGGGCTGGGGTCAGCGTCGCCGCCGGTGGACCCGCTGGGCCCGGTCGAGGTGGCCCCTCCGCCATCCGAACCAGGCATCGCGGATTGCAGCATGCCTGTGAGCTCAATGCAGCCGGCTGCACCGAGTGCCATCAGCAAGGCTGTAACCGTGAGACTACGCTTCATTGGACGGTACCTCTTGGTTCCGCTTGGTTCCGCTTGGTTCCGCGCCACCGGTCACTCACACATGTTGCAGGCGGAGATCTGGCCGGCACGCGCTAAACGTAATTGTACGCGCCCGCCGGCTACAGGCGAGCTGCGACGGGTGGCATGCTCGGTTCTCAGCGAGCCTGTCCGCCTGCAGGACGGACAGGCCATCCCGCGTGGTGGCCAAGCATAACCTATTGTGTATCCAGAGGTTACGTCGAGCTGATTCCTCGGGCACCACTGCTTGATGGGCTTTCAGGGTTGGAGCCGAGCGAACCAGCCGACCTCTCAGAGCGTCTGATCTACCGGGAGCCGGCGGGCGGGGTGGCCGAACGGAGGAACTTACGGCGGAGCAGTCTAAACTGGGCGCTGCCGGCGAGCCGATAACGTTTCGGTGTAGAGCGCGTTCGTCGCGGCTTTTTTTCGGTCCTTGCGCAACGCGCCAGCCGCGCGGAAAGGGGATTTGTGCGCCGGCAGAATCGCTGTGGCGAGCTTGGGATCCGGGGTCTCCGCATGGTATCCAGGCGGCAGGTGCTGACCGGCCTGCTGGTGGGTTGCGCTGCGCTGCCATGCGGATGTAATTCGATTCTCAACAGTTGGCTGGACCCCAGTGTGGTTGGGTCGTTCAACCGGACGGCGGTCAATGAAATCCGCGCTTCGCTGACGCTCGAGGATACGCCATCGGGCATTGTCGGGGCGGAGTATCCCACGCAGGACGACCTGCGCGTGGTGGCGCACGAGTACTCCATCACCGGGGGGGATTCACTGGCCATCGAAATCTACGAGCTGCGCCGGCGCCAGGAGTCTTTCCAGGTTCAGGCTCAGGTGACGACGGAGGGGCTTGTCAACCTTCCGGTGGTGGGTCGGGTCAGCGCAGCCGGCCTGACCGTCTTGGAGTTCGAGGACGCCCTCGCCGAGGCCCTGCGGGATCGGGAGATTCTTCTCGACCCCGAGGTGACGGTCAGTCCCCTGTACCTACAGCAAGCCACGTTTTCGATCTTTGGAATCGGCGTCAGTGCCTCCTACAACGCCGGGTTGCGTGCCGGCACCTTTCCGATCCGCCGCCCCGACCTCTGCCTTCTCGAGGCCATCAACCAGGTGGGCGGGCTCAGCGAGTTCGTTACCGACGTGTACGTATTTCGGACGGAGGAACCGCTCGAGGTGAGTCCGGGTGAGTTGGAGCCGATCGAGGGAGTCGAGGTGGGCGCGAGAAGGGATTCTCCCACCAGCACAGATTCTCGCACCAGCACGGGTGGCGAGCCGGAAGCCGCTGAAGGTGCAGACGAGACGTCGGCCCGCTTGCTCGAAGAGGCGGTCATGGATGTGGTGTTGGGCGAAGAGAAGGAGGGTGCGCGAGGGGATTCTCGCACCAGCACGGGTTCTCCCACCAGCTACGAGGAGCGGGCACAACAGGAGGAAATCGAAGACGATCTCTCCGAGGTCCCCGAACCGTCGCCATGGACCTATGTCAACGGAGAGTTCATCGAGAACCCCACTTACGAGGCTGAGGGATCGGTTGGTCGAGCTATGCCGGACAATCATGCCCGGCGTCGGGCGGAGCCCGACCTACCTGCCGTCACATCTGCGGTCAACTGGGCCCGGTTGGCCGGGGAGTCGACCTATCGCATCTTGCGCATTCCCGCCGACCAGCTTCGGGAGGGCAACTTGGAAGTGAACGTTGTGGTTCGAGCGGGTGACGTTATTCGAATCATCAGCGGGGAGATCGGGCTGTACTATGTCATGGGCCAGGTGAACCGCGTGGGGCCGTTCGCTTTCAACACGGAGCCGATCACGCTGAAGGCAGCCATCGCCGCTGCGGGAGGCTTGTCGAGCCTCGCCTGGCCGGACCGCTGCACCGTTTACCGCCGACTCGGGCAGCGCGAGCAGATGATCCAGGTCAACCTCGATCGCGTCTTCGCGGGCAAGGACCCGGACTTCTATGTCAAGCGTGGGGACATCATCAACGTCGGAACGCACCCCCTCGCCCCGTTTCTGCAACGGATCAGGTCGTGGACGCTGCCCAACCCGACTTCGAGCGTGGGGTACAGTTTCAGCTATGCCCGGAACTTCGCGGACATCGATTCGTTTAGTGTCCGGCGTAACCCGCACAACGAAGCGGACACGTTTCCGGCCCTGTTTCCGTAGGAGGTTGGCGTGAAGGATTCACCACAACCTGTGGGAGCGGCTTCCACCCGGCCGGCAGACGGGCTGGGAGCTTGTGCCACATGGGGTGAGCTGATTCCACCGTCGGCGTGGATCCGGATCGCGATCGTCTCCGCTCTGCTGCTTTTGGTTTACTGGGGCCCGATTCGACACGCCTTGATCTGGCGATGGCAGAACGATGGTAACTGGTCACACGGTTGGCTGATTCCCGCGTTCGCCCTGTACTTCCTGGCCTCCAAGCGTGAGGCCCTTCTCCGGTCGCGGCCCCGGGCCAACTACATCGGAGCGGTGATCCTGGCGTTGTCGCTGGTGGCGTACTTCGTGAGCGCCTGGCAGCTTCGGATGGCCTATCCTGCTGCGGTATCGCTGGTGGGGGCGATCCTCGGCGTGACGCTTCTTTTGGGCGGGTGGAGCGTGATTCGGGTGGCTTGTTTCCCGATCTTGTTCCTGCTCATGGCGATTCCCCTGCCCCAGCGGGTGTACGTGGATCTGACCATGCCGCTGAGACGATTGGCCTCGACGGTCGCGGCCGCGGTGATGCCGGTGTTTACACCCGGTCTGTATACCGAAGCGCAGGCGGTGGTGATCGACTATGCCTACACGGCGCCGGCAAGACCGCTCCCGGACGGCAGCGCCTGCCGGAGGAACAGCGATTGCGCCGACGATGACCGCAGCACGGAGGATGTGTGCTCAAAGGGACTCTGCGTACACACACGAAGAAGCACGCTCAACGTCGAAGAGGCGTGCAGCGGGATGCGGTCGTTGATGGCCATTCTGGCGCTGGGGGTGGCCTACGCCTATCTGGGCGACCGGCCGATCTGGCAGCGGGTGGTTATGGTCGCAAGCTGTGTCCCGATCGCCATCTTCTGCAACGCGATCCGCGTAACCACCACCGGGCTGTTCATCGTGCACGGGCGGAGCGATCTGGCATCCGGGACGCCGCACGCTGCGTTCGGTGTGCTGATGTACGGGATCGCTCTGGGGCTCTTTATGCTGCTGGGTTACGTCCTAGGTCATCTTTTTGTGGAGGAGCTCGACGGCGGCGCGGCGGAACCGAGGTGCGCATGACCCACGCCCACGAAGGAGCGGCCGCCCGCCTTGCTGAGGTGAAGGTATGACCACACTTCCCGGTACCGTGCAGGAACGTATTTCCCTCCCCCCCGCGGCGCGCGGCGGGGCAGGCGAGGGTTCTGCTCCGGTGACTGCCGGCGATGTCCTCGCGGCCTTGCGGAGACGCAGTCTCCTGATCGTGGTGCTGTTTGTGCTGCTGACCGCGGCGGCCGGCGGCGGGTTCGTAGCCTGGTGGATGTATTGGCCGGGGTATCGTTCCGAGTGTCTGATCGAGTGCGTCTCCAACCTCCCGGACACGGGGCTCACCCTCGAACAGGAACGCCTCAGGCAGGAGGAATTCGAGCGATTCGTGCTCACCCAGTCGATGCTGCTCAAGGGTCGAATCATCCTGGACGAGGTCCTTAAGATCAACGAGGTCAGAGAAACGGGCTGGTACAAGTCGATCAAGGAGGGCAAGGAGGGCAAGGAGGGCGAGCATCTCCTCGAGCTCACTGAGCAACTCCAGTCCGCCCCGGTGCGGGGCACGAATTTCCTGCGCGTGAGCATCGAATGCCGCAACCCGAACGATCCGGCGGTTATCACCAATGCGGTGGTGCGCGCGTGGCGAGACGCGGTCAAAAAGCGTACCGCCGACGAGTACGCCGAAGATCTCGACGCCGCCCGGACGGAAGAAAGAGACCTCGACGCGAAAATAAACGAGAAACGTGGGCGGCTCAAGGGCATCGTTACCCGCCTGCCCGCGGGAGCCATTCAGAATCCCGGACGAAACATCACCTCCCAGGAGGTATGGCAGTACGGCGAGCAGGCCGCCCTCTTGCAACTGGAGCGAACTCAGCTCGAGCAGTTCCGGGCCATTTACAACGACCCCAATGCTCCGGTCACCGCGGAAGACCGCGCTCTGGTCGAGCAGGATCCGGAGGTGGCGGCGCTTAAGAGTCACCTCTTCCTTCTCGAGCAGCAACGGGCATCCGATCAGCCGAACTTCGGGGCGGGGCACACCGAGACCAAGCAGTTGGATGCACGGATCAGTGCCGCCCAGGAGAAGCTCGACCAGCTTTCGGTTCAGAAGCTGAGGGAGCGCCAGCAGACCGTCCGCGAGGCGGTCAATACCGCTTTCGACAACACCAACTTTGCCCTGTTTACGGTGATGGAACAGCTCGCAAAGTCCGAGTCCGCCCTGCTCGACCAGGATCGCATGCTGTTTGACTACCTCGGTCTCGAGCTGGAGATCGCCCGGGACCTCGAGTACAAGACCGAACTGAGCACTTACGTGAAGGACCTCGAACGCGTGGTGCACCAGCGGCGGGCGATAGACATCAGCGTCGCCCAGTGGGCCCAACCGCCGCTGGAAAGAAGCACTCCCAACCTCCTTTTGCTGCCCATCGCGATCTTCTTCGCTTTGATTTTGTCGGTGAGCACAGGAGTCGGTCTGGAGCTTCTGGATAAGTCGGTGCGGACCACGCAGGACATCGTGCGCCACCTCGACATCGGGATGCTCGGGGCGGTTCCGGACACCGACGATGAGGAGGTCTCCATTGAACGGGTCGAGTCCGCCCTCCTCGATGTCCCCCGCTCGATGGTGGCTGAAGCTTTCCGCCGGATTCGCACCAACCTGCAGTTCGCCGCTCCCGCGGAGCGGCAGCGGTCGGTTTTGATCACCAGCCCGCACCCCGATGACGGAAAGACGACGGTGGCCTGCAACCTGGCGATAGCGGTCGCCCAGGGGGGGCGGCGGGTGCTTCTGGTCGACGCCAACTGCCGCAGGCCGGGCGTGCACAAGGTTTTCAAGAATGTCGGGCCAAAGGGGCTGAGCAACATACTGGTCGGGGAGGGCTCGCTGGCTTCCTACGTCGCGCGGACCGACATTCCGCTGCTGGAGGTTCTGTCAGCCGGTCCGATCCCGCCGAACCCGGCCGAGCTGCTGGGCAGTGAGCAGTGCCGGACCTTCCTGGAGGAAGCGACGGCGAGCTACGACCAGGTGATCATCGACACTCCACCGGTGCTTCTGGCTTCTGACGCCATCGTGCTGGCAGCGGCAGTGGACGGAGTAATCCTGGTTATCCGGGCGAAAGCGAACTCCCGGGGGGTCGCCCGCCGGGCGTGCACGCTGCTCACCGACGTCTCCGCCCGGATGTTCGGTGCGGTGCTCAACGCCGCCCAGGCGGCCCGTGGGGGTTACTTCCGCGAGCAGCTCCGAACCTACTACGATTACCAGGCCGAGCTGGAGCCGCCCGCCGTTGTGCGGCAGACGCCGCACGACTCCGCACCGAACGGGGCGGACTAAGATCCTAGCCCAATAACTGTGGGACGGACTTTTCAGTCTGTCACTGACCGGCTGGAAAGCCGCCCCCACAGAGGTTCTTGGGCTCGGCTCTACGGACTCCGAGCCCTGACCCGACCCACAGGACGCCCGGCGGTCGCGAAGCGGGCGATTCGGCCTATTGTGTGCAACCTCACCGGCTTCTACAATGTCGGCGAGTTGTACCTGACGAGGTGCCACGGACAAGCGTCATGGATAGAAATCATCGGCACCAGGGCAACTCTCGAAGCGTAGGAAATTTAGCAGCAGCGCCGAAAGCAAGCTTTTCCGTGTTGCACGTAGACAGACTTCCCCACGGACAAGGAGATGCAGGATGAGACAAGTCGGCATGCTCGACCTTCGCACCGAGTACGGCCTGTTTGCGGATGAGATTCGGGCGGCGGTAGGGGCCGTATTGGAGAGCCAGCAATTCATCAACGGACCCGCCGTGGGTAAGTTGGAGGAGGCACTTGGCAGTCGCGTGGGCGTCGGGCACGCGGTGGCGGTCAGCAGCGGGACCGACGCCCTGCTGTGCGCGATGATGGCCCTTGACATCGGGATCGACGATGAAGTGATCCTGCCGACGTTCACCTTTTTCGCAACCGCGGGGTCGGTCGCCCGACTCGGCGCCCGGCCTGTCTTTGTGGACATCGATCCGAGGACCTTTAATCTGGACCCGGCAAAGATCGAGGCGGCTATTACGGATAAGACCCGGGCGATCATCGCGGTTCACCTCTTCGGCCAATGCGCCGAGATGGACGCGATAAACGAGGTGGCCAAGAGGCACGGGCTCAGGGTTATCGAGGACGCCGCCCAGGCGATCGGGGCCACCTACCGGGACCGGCAGGTGGGGACCCTGGGCGACGTGGCCTGCCTGTCGTTCTACCCCACAAAGAACCTGGGGGGCTTTGGCGAGGGCGGGATGATCCTGACCGACAATGAGGAACTCGCCGGCATCGCCCGCCAGTTGCGCAACCACGGGGAATCGCGGCGATATGTCCACGAGCGCGTCGGAGGAAACTTCCGGCTGGACACCATCAAGGCCGCGATCCTGCTGGTCAAACTACCCTACTGGGAGGAGTTCATCGAACATCGCCGGGACAACGCCGGACTGTACAGTGAACTGCTCGCGGAGACGGTGGTGACGACGCCGTACGTTCCCGACCATGTCAATCCGGTGTACCATCAATACTCGATTCTGTGCGACCGGCGCGACGAGCTAACCGCGTTTCTGAGCGACCGGGGGGTGTCGACCGGGGTGTACTACCCCACCCCGCTGCATCTGCAGAAGTGTTTCGCCTCGCTGGGGATTGCCCCCGGTTCGCTTCCGGTGGCCGAGCAGACCTGCAAACGGATCATGTCACTTCCTTGTCACCCGATGCTTTCCGAACCCGATATCCAACACGTGTGTGCGTGCATTCGCGAGTTTTCCGGGGGTGCCGCAGCATTTCGAGAATCAAAGGTCGAAAGTCAAGAGTCGACCTGTGGCCTTTGACCTTCGATAAGGAGATTGAGCATGCGCGTGCTGGTTACCGGGGGAGCGGGGTTTCTGGGCAGCCATTTGTGCGATCGGCTTCTTGCCGATGGGCACGAGGTGATCGCCCTGGACAACCTGTTTACCGGCTCGAAACGCAACATCGCCCACCTGCTTGAGCGCCATGACTTTGAGTTCCTAAGACACGACGTGGTCAACCCGGTTCTGCTGGAGGTGGATTGGATCTTCAATCTGGCCTGCCCCGCGTCGCCCATTCACTACCAGTACAACCCGGTCAAGACGGTTAAGACCTCGGTAATGGGCACGCTCAACATGCTGGGTCTTGCCAAGCGGGTTAAGGCCCGCATCCTGCAGGCCTCGACCAGCGAAATCTACGGCGACCCTGCCGAGCATCCGCAAAAGGAGACCTACCCGGGCAACGTCAATCCGATCGGGCCCCGGGCGTGCTACGACGAGGGCAAACGCGTGGCGGAGACGCTGATGACCGACTACCACCGCCAAAACGGGGTGGACACGCGCATCGTTCGCATCTTCAACACCTACGGCCCGAGGATGGCCATCGGCGATGGGCGGGTGGTCTCCAACTTCATCGTTCAGGCTCTTAGGGGACAGAAGCTCACCATCTACGGCGACGGGAACCAGACACGCTGCTTCTGCTATGTGGATGACATGGTTGAGGGGATGATCGCCCTGATGCAGTACGAAAAACCGGACGCGGCTGAGCCGGTCAACGTCGGCAGCAGTGACGAGCGGTCGATGAACGAGCTGGTCAAGTGTCTTGGCGAGGTCATGGGCGAAAGGCTCGAGGCCGAGTACATGCCGCTGCCGGGTGACGACCCGGTTCGCCGCCGCCCCGATCAGACTCGTGTCCGCGACCGGCTTAACTGGCAGCCCCGAGTCTCCCTGCACGAGGGTCTGAAACGAACCGTCGAGTACTTCCGAAAGCGGCTCGAAAACTGAATGAACGTGGGCGATTCGGCGCCGGCGATCCCGGTGATAAAGGGGACATTCCCGCGCCTCTTTTGGGGCGGCATTATCGTCGCGCCTAAACTGTCACGGACTGCAAATCACTTTCCTTCGGCCCAGTTGCCGCCCCAGGCGATGTCTACCACTATCGGAACGGAGAGCTCGATGGCGTGCTCCATCTTTTCGCGGATCATCTGGGATTCGCGGTCTATGTCGCACTCGGGTACCTCGAAGACGAGTTCGTCGTGGACCTGTATGAGCATCCGGGCGGTGTGCTCACCGGCGGCCAGCTCGCGGTGGATGTCCAGCATGGCCCGCTTGATCAGGTCGGCTGCGGAACCCTGAACGACCGTGTTGACCGCGATGCGCTCGCCGAAGGAGACCTGCTGGCGGTTGCGCGAGTGCAGTTCCTCAATCGGCCGGCGGCGACCCAGGATCGTTTCGGCGTAGCCGGTGCGGCGGGCGCTGGCGATGCACTTGTCGATGAAGCTGCGGATGCCCGGATAGCGCATGAAATACATGTCGATAAAGGCCTTGGCCTGACCGACCGGAATGTCCAGCGCCCGGGAGAGCCCGAAGGGCGTTTGGCCGTAGATTATCCCGAAGTTTACCGCCTTGGCTGCGCTGCGCTGCTGGGCGGTCACTTCTTCCAAAGACACACCATGAATCTGGGCGGCGACGGACCGGTGGATATCCTGACCTTCTTGGAAGGCTCCGATCAGAGCCTTGTCCTTGCAGAAGTGGGCCAGGACGCGCAACTCGATCTGCGAATAGTCCGCAGCCAGCAGCACGTGGTCCGGTTTCCCGGGGACGAAGGCGGCTCTGATCCGCCTGCCGGTGTCGGTGCGGATGGGGATGTTCTGCAGGTTGGGATCGCTGGAGGACAGCCGCCCGGTGACCGCCCCGGTCTGGTGAAACGAAGCGTGCACTCTGCCGGTGCGTTTGCAGACCATCTTGGGCAGCGTGTCCACGTAGGTACCCTTGAGCTTCGATAGCTCGCGGTACTCGAGCACCAGCTTGGGGATCGGGTTGTCGGTCTGTTGGGCCAGGGTTTGCAAGGTGTCCGCGTCGGTGCTTCGCCCGGTCTTGGTTTTGCGCACCACGGTGAGACCCAGCTCGTCGAACAGCACCCCGCCGAGCTGCTTTGGCGAATCGATGTTGAAGGAGTGCCCGGCAGCCTTGTGAACCTCCCCGGTAAGTTCGAGCATACGGTCGGCCATGGAATCGCCCAGGGTCGCGAGCAGCTTCGCGTCAAGGGCGATGCCGTTGTGCTCCATCTCGGCGAGCACCTCAACCAGTGGTATTTCGGTGTCATTGAAAAGGCACTCGGCGTGACTGCCCTTCATCCGCTCTTCGAGCACTTCCTTGAGGCGCCAGGTGTAGTCCGCATCCTCGGCGGCGTATTCGGACACGATGGCCGTGTTGACTTGATCGATGGTGATTTGACTCTTGCCCTTACCGATCAGGTCGGTGATCGGGATCATCGTGTGGTCCAGCAGTCCCCTGGTGATCGAATCCAGGGAGTGGGATCGCCAAAGGGGATCGAGCAGGGCGCTGGCGATCATGGTGTCGAAGGTGACGCCGGTGAGCTTTATGCCGCATTGCCTGAGCACGACCATGTCGTATTTGATGTGGTGCCCGACCTTGGCGATGGAAGGGTCTTCCAGGATCGGCTTCAGCCGCTCGACCACGGAGTCTACAGGGAGCTTCCTTCCCACGACCGCCCTGACGGGTATGTAGTACGCTTCGCCGGCCTTCCAGCAAAAGGAAAGGCCCACCAGATAAGCCGCCACCGGATTAAGAGCTGTGGTTTCCGTATCGAGGGCGAAGCACGCCTGCTCGGTTAGCTTGGCGACAAAGGCGTCGAACGCTTCGGGGGTGTCGACCAGGTGATAGTTCTGCTGGGCCGGCGAACCGTTTGATGTGGCGTCATCCCTTGTGGGTGGCGTGAACAGATCCCGCTGGGGTGAATCGGCGCGGGCTGGGGCCCGCGGCTGGGTTGGGCTCGCGCGGGCCAAAGCCCGCGACTCGGGGGCGAATTCATCCAGGGCATCGCGAAGCCTGGCGAAACCGAGCTCCTCGAACACCGGCTTGACCGCTTCCACGTTGAGTCGCTCCAGTACGCAAGCGCTTAGATCGAACTCAAATGGCACGTCACGCCGCAGGGTGACAAGCCGCCGAGTGGTTTCGAGCTGGTCGCTGAAAGCCCGCACGCGCTCGCCCATCTTTGGGGTCAGCTCATCGGCGTGCTCGACAACAGCTCGGGCGGATCCGTACTTGCCCACGAGCTTGGCGGCGGTCTTGACCCCCACTCCCACCGCGCCGGGGACGTTGTCAGTCGTATCACCCGCCAGCGTCTGAACCTCGACTGCCTGCTCGGGCGTGTAGCCCTTGGACGCCCGCAGCGTTTGCGGGTCGATCACCTCATCTTTCTGCGGATCAAACAGACGAACCCTGTCGGACAGGAGCTGTTCGAGGTCCTTGTCGCGACTGACCAGGTATATCTCGAGCGGCTCGTCGCGAAGCCGCTCGGCGATGGTGGCCATCAGATCGTCAGCCTCGAACCCCGGGGTCCGGTAGACGGGAATGCCCAGAGCCGTCACCACTGACGCAATCCGCTCCACCTGGACACACAATGCTTCCGGAGCAGGCTCGCGGTTGGCCTTGTAGTTGGGATCGATCTTTCGGCGAAAGACGGTCTCATCGCTGACGTCCATCGCCATGGCCAGGTAATCAGGTTTGCGCCGGCGGATCAGGTTGAACAGCATCTGCATGAAGACGTAGGTCGCCCTGGTCGGCTCGCCGGTGGGGCTGGTCAGCTCGCGAAACGGCGCATAGAACGCCCGATAGATCTGGGCGTGGCCGTCGATGATGTAGAAACGCTTTCCCATCGGTGTCGAGTCCGGGCCCCCACCGTCCGTTTCGCGAAGGACGAGGTCCCGTCCCATTGCATCGGGCGTACTGACCCGACCTTGCCTACTATCCGTGAAACATCACCTCGTGCCAGTCATGGGCTCTGTCCCAAAAATAGATCCTGTCAAAACCTGCTTGCGACCCGGTCGTACGTATGCGTGCGGACTGAAGTACCTCATGACAGTGCGATTGCGGCCCAGCGCAGTCACTTGGGATCGAGACGCCTGCACAGATCACTAGCCAGTATTCAGTAGCGTCCGGGAGAGAGTAGGCTTTCCGTTTGCGCGCTTTTTGCTCCAGTATGTTCAGGACCACATCTTCGACCATGCGTACATGCGCCGTACCGTTGTACTGCCACAAGAGTGGTCCCCGCACCTCTGGACCACACCTGTACACGTGTATCCAGTCCATGTGTGCTTCTAGCTCAGGGTACCCCTCGAAATCCCGGCGGTGACGTAGAAACCTCGTCCAACTTTCGGTCATTCCAGCAAATCTATCGCTGAGGAACTTAGCGAGATCTGCAGCGATACGATCCTCGTCACGGGATGACGGCGGATTCGCTTTATTAGAGGATATCTCTACGTGCAGTTGTTCCATTTGAGGGTCGATCGCGGTACATTGCTTTTGCGCTGTTTCGAGAATCCTCCTCCCAAGGGAATCAAGCATTCTCTCCTTAGACCCTCCGTTCCTTTGTGCATCGACCTGATACTCTGTCAGCTCAACCCCGAGGACCCGTTCGCGTCCATCGATGAGGCATCTAACCTCGGCGTCGGGACATGGAGGTTCTCTCATCTCAAGTGCGCGCGAGGAGATCCCGATGTGCTCAAAGAACTCTCTAGCCAGGAGTTCTTCCTTCTTTTTCTTTTCTCTCTTTTGGGACATGCGCGACCCCAATCAAGTATATTGGCGAAGAAGCTCCGTCACCTCAGTGTGGGCACGGTTCCTGGCTAGGTCCAGCGCCGTCCGCCCGTTGTGGTCGTTGGCATTGATGTCCGCACCCGCGGCCAAAAGAAGCTGTGCTAGCTCCGTGTGCCCCCTTTCGGCCGCCGTGTGCAGGGGTGTCTTACCTTCCGAGTTCTTCGCGTTGACATCCCCTCCGCGGGACCACGCGATTATCCTATCGGGAGAGACAAGTGTCAATTCGAGACGTTCGCCCGCCGCCTGTCCAAAGAAGCGGTCACCAGCTTGAACACCATCAAGGCCAAGAAGGCGGCCACGCCAATGGCGAAAAACGTGTACCAGATGTAGTGGGCGTGGGCGTAGGCTTCGGGCATGGGGGATTGAAGGTCGAGGGCTGCGTGCCACTGCTGATGGACCAAGGGTGCCAGCTGCTGCGGGTCGGGACAGAAGCGATCCAGGAGGTGTCCCGAGACGGCAAACCCAAACGCCCAGGCGACGAAGGTCGTCAGATGGGAGTAGCCCATGTACAGGCCGACCTCGCCTTCCGGAGCCTGCTTCGACGCATACTCGAGGAACTTCGGCGACAGGAAGCACTCCGCAAACCCCTGCAGAGCGATGCCGAGAATCACCATCACGGTGATCGGATGCATGGAGAGGTCCCCGTACAGGGCGATCGAAGTTCCGGTGAACGATTCGAGCACCGGGCTCATCGCAATCGCGAGGGCGGAGAGCGGGATAATCATCAGCCCGATGGCGATCGAGTTCTCCGGCTTGAACCTGCGGACCAGGTGGGTGACGGGTATTACACAAAGGACTACCACCGCCGGGTTGATGTTGGCCAGCCACCCCGGCCTGGCGTGCTCGCCCACCAGCCGCAGGATGTACTTGGGCATCGAGGCGTACAACTGACCCTGTATAATCCAAAAGCCCGCCACAATGAGAATCAAGCACAGGAATCGAACATTCGACAGAACCTTGAGCAAACCCTGCAGCGCCTCCCGCGGGGTCTTGGCAGTCCCTTTGGTATCAACGTTGTGGTAGAAGAGGAGCACGATGGCGAAGGCGACCAGGGCCATCAAGCTGGCGTAGAAGTTAATATACTCCAACCCCAGGGCGAAGTGCCCGATGTAGGGCAGATCGACGCCGGTCCGTAGCGGCTCGGAGACGCTCTTGCCGAGAAACGCACCGATGTTGACCACCTGATAGAAGATCGAGAAGGCCCGGGCCCGATGATCCTCGTCCGAGGTCTTGGCCACCGTCCCGGAGATCACCGGCTTGACGATCGCCCCGCCGAACATGATCGTCGCCAGCGCTGCCGCCGCGGTCAGCTTGCAGTTCGCCGACCCGGCCGGCAGAAAGCCCGCTGCCCCGAGGGCAGCGTACCCCACGATCAACAGGGCGAAGGCCAGCAGAAGGGCCCTGCGAAAGCCGATCTTGTCCGCCATCGCCCCCAGAAACGTGGGCAGCAGATAAAGAACCGATGCGAAGCAGGCAGCAACGTAGCCCGTTTCGATGTCCGTAAACCCTATCTCGCGCGTCAAGTACACGGTCAGGGCGATGAACATGCCGTAGAAGGCCGCCCGCTCGAAAAGCTCCGCCGAGTTGGCGATCCAGAACGCCCGCGGGAAGCGCCAACCGAGTTTCCTCGAGTCCTCCGGGGATTCAGTGGTCATTGCGCTCGATATCCTCTACTCATCTGCCGGAGTCACCGGCAGGGAATCCAAACGACCGTGCGCGTTTGCGCGCCGTTCTTTCCGAGCCGGGAGGGCGAGCGACCGTTGCTCAACCCCGCGCCGGCGCTTGGGGCTCGGATCGGTGGCGCGGCATAGCCCACGGTGATTTAGCAATGCCTACGTCGTTGTGTGGCCCGCCTGCGGCGGCCCCCCCGCGACGACCGTTGAAATCCGCCTGTCTTTCACGACCAAGAAGGATACTCGATTCCTCCGGTGGCCGCGTGAGTTTTTCTTGAAGGTCGAGGGGGCCCGCAATTCCGCCCCGGGGCCGTGGGTTTCCTCAGGCAGAACTCCTGAGGCTGACCGGCTACTCCGCAACGGGCTCAGCAAGGTCAATAACAACCCGGGCAAGCCCGGCGGTCACGCGGGCCAGACGATCGTAGTCGAGTTTGTCGGGCGTGTCATACGGGCTGTGATAGTACGGATAGCGGAATGGGGCGGTGTCGGTAACCATTATGGCTGGATACCCCTCCTCCCAGAATGACCAGTGGTCGGACCAGCCGACGCCGGTTATCCACCCCGGTGTCGCCGCCCCCTCCGACGGGAAGCTGGTGTGGCTGCGAAACGAACCGATCGCCCGGCGAACCAGGCCCCGAGACGATACGTTCCCGACGAAGGCGACGAAGTTGCCGGTGGAGGGGTAGAACAGGTTGAACGGGAACGGGTACTGCTGGCTGCCCTTAACGTCGGTGTAATATCCGATCGTCTCCAGCGACAGCATCGCCACGACCTGCTCGCCGCGGCGACTCGACCGACGGGCGTACACCAGGCTACCCATCTCCCCGGTGCGGTAGTAGGGAGGCTCTTCGTTTACGAAAGCGACAAACCGAACCGTGCGGGCGAGCCTCTTACCGGCGAGCAAACGGACTATCTCGAGCATGGCGGCCACACCCGATGCGTTGTCGTTGGCTGCGGGGCATCCGAAGACCGAATCGTAGTGGGCACCGAGGATCACGAGCTCCTCGGGCCTTTCTTTGCCCCGAAGCTCGACTTCGAGATTTCTGACCTTCTTCCCCTCGACCGTGAATTCCTGCCGTGCAACCGCCATGCCGGTCTCCCGAAGCATCCGGTCGATATACCGGGCGCAGGCTTCAAGTGAGTCGTAGCGGACGACGCAACGATCACCGATATCGTCAGCCATCACCCGCACGTGCCCTTCGAGCCTTGTTCTAAGTGCCGCCTCCTCCTGTGTAAGGGCAGGCAGCGGGCCGCAGTACGATCGCCCGGGCATCGAAATCACCCAGCTAACCCCAAGTACAGCAACGACCCCGATAGAGCCCCAGGTCAGCAGGAGCCGCCTCCACCCGCGCCGTCCTCGCGGTAGTAACCGGAGCTTCAGACGGGTCTTCACGCCAGCCTCGCACACAGAATCCGCTTGGTTCACCGTGTGTCAGAGTACACGGAAAAAGGGGATAAGTACACGTGGGAATTACGAATTACGAAATACGAAGCACATCGTTGACCGTTCGTAATTCGTAATTCGTAATTCGTAATTCTTTTGCTTATCATTGGACTCGATGCACAGCACCTTGCGATTCTGGTTGTTGCTGGCCGCCATGGTGATCCCGGCCACCGTGCTGATCGGGCAGCAGTGGTCGTTGGGATCTCGCCTCGCCTCGCTCGAAGTCTACGAGCGGGACAGCCGGGCCCGCCGGGCGGTTGATGGTTTTGTTTTGGATATGCTGGAAGCCTATCATGCCCAAAACCGCCGTTTGCACCGGCGGCTCATCGAGCCGATCAAGCATGCGGACATCCTGTACAACCGCGTTCCACCCTCGTTCGAGTTGCTGGCCGAGGTCCAGGCGGAGTTGGGCAGGCCCCCCATGCTCTTCATCGCCCGCCCGGTGGGCGGAACGTTTTCGTTGCAGTATTACGCGCTGGACAACGAAGATAACCTTCTACCCTTCCTCCCGGAGCGGACTCTCGAACCGATCCACCGGGCGGTACTCACCTACGTGCACGGAATGGTCGACAACGAAGCGTTTCGTACGGAGCTGTCGGCCAACGCCTTCTACGGATCGAGCGAGCAGTGGCCCAAGGCTGCGGTGCACTTCTTCCACGTTCCGCTCTATTTCGACGATCCGGTTGAGCCGCGGGCATACGCCGGCTTCTGGGAACGCGTCGACTTCGCCTTCGACGCCTTCGTCCTGCCGTTTCTAAGAAGCGAGAGGCTGGCTGATCGGCTGAAAGGGGAGGGGCTGGACCCCAGCGTGTTTCAGGTGGTGATCGGGTCCACCGATGGAACAACCCTGTACGAATCTCCGCGGGCTAAGGAGGTCGACCCGATCGTGGAGGTTCGTCTGTCGGCCTACGGGTCGTTGTTTGAGACGCTCACGTTGCGGCTGAGTACGATCCGCAGCCTGGTCGCCCCGGCTAAGCCCATCGTCCGTCGGCAGAACGTGCTGCTTTTAGCCCTGGCGGTGCTCTGGTTTGCCGTGGCTGCTTTCATGCTCGTGCGCTCGGCGGGGCGCGACCGATGGGTCGCGCAGATGCACCGGGACTTCGTCGGGCGGGTCAGCCATGAACTCAAAACCCCGGTGGCGGTCATGCTCAACGCGATCGAAACATTGGACAACCCCAAGCTGCAAGGTCCCGACGAGCGGCGACGCTGCGTGGAGATGTTGCGCTTACACGTTCGCGAACTCTCCGTCCTGCTCGATCGGATGATGGCCGTCTGCCGCCTGGACACCGACCGGACTCTGGTCGCCCCCCAGGCGATAGATCTTGCCGATCACCTGCGCGACTCGCTTCCCAGGCTATGCGATTCGGTAGGACTTCCGTGGTCCCGGGTCAGGCTCGACGTCGCGGAGGGGACCAACGCATACGTCGATCCAACCGCGATAGATCTGATCCTGCGCAACCTGCTGGACAACGTGGTCAAACACGCCCGGGCGGAGCCGGACTCACCCGTCGAGGTGGCTTGCTCGGCGGACCGCAAGAACGTCCGGTTGTCGGTCCGCGACCACGGGGTCGGCCTGTCCGCGAAAGAGGGCAAGCGCATCTTCCGGCGGTTCTACCGGGTCGCCGACGGATTGCGCATGGACACGGCCGGCCACGGGCTGGGTCTGTCGCTTGTGAAATCGCTGGTGGAAGCTCACGGCGGGCGGGTGAGCGTCGAAAACGCGGCCGGTGAGGGCTGCGTCTTCCGCGTGCAGTTGCCCAAGGAGCCTGCGTAATGAGTCCGCACATCCTGGTGGTGGAAGACGAACGCGACCTGGCTTACCTGATCCAGCGCAACCTCGAGGTGGAGGGGTACACGGTCCGCTGTGCCTACGACGGTGAGTCCGCGGGCAACGAGCTGCGCAGAAACCCCTGCGACCTGGTGATCCTGGATCTGATGCTTCCCAAACGAAGCGGGCTGGACGTGCTCCGCGAGCTAAGGCGGACCCGCAAACGGCTTCCGGTGATCATCCTGACCGCCCGTTCGGGTCTGTCCGATCGGGTTTTGGGTCTAAAGGCCGGTGCGGATGACTACCTGACCAAGCCCTTCGAGATGGCCGAGCTGCTCGCCCGGGTCGAGGCCGTCCTGCGGCGCACGCGCGAGGAGGAGAAGCTGCCTGAGGCCCTCGACCTCGGCGACCTGCACATTGACTTCGTCCGCTTCGAGGCCTCTCGTGGTGACACAAAGGTGTCACTATCGGCCCGCGAGTACCGGGTGATGCGGGCCTTCGCCCACCACCGCGGCGTGCCCTTGACCCGGGAGGACCTGCTCCGCGCCGCCTGGGACGAAGACGAGGCCGTCACCCCCCGAACCGTCGACGCCCACGTCAAGAACCTGCGCAAAAAGATCGAGCCCGATCCCACCCACCCGACCTACCTCCGCACCCTCCACCGCGAAGGCTACATCCTGATCGACAAGCCCGATGCAGCCCACGACAAATCCTAAATGACCGTGCGCGATCCGGCCCCCGCGATCCGAACCGCGACCGCAAGGGAGCGCCCCGCGATCCGAACCGCGACCGTAAGGGAGCGGCCCGCCGACGCAGGGTGCCCCATTCTTCGCGCAGCGAAGGGTGGGGAATGAACGTTCGCCCGCCAGATCTCGTCCCAGACAATGCGTCCCCTACTTTTTTCTAACGAAGAGGATGCGGCACCCGCGCCGACCCTACGCCGGCTGTCCCACACCCGGGAAACACGTATGGTGTCCCCCCAATGTTGATTCTGTCCCGATTTCAGCCCTGAAGGGTGCGGGCCGTTTTCTTGGATGGTCTTAGCACGATCGCGCCGGCGGTGAGGAAGAGAAGGGTCATGAGGATGAGGGCCGATTCGGAGACGGTGGGGATGGGGTTGCCGGAACATGCGGGCAGAACCGGGGGATCCTCGGGATCGGTCCAGGCGATGAGGAACTGCTTCCAGTCGGCGCAGTCCACGTCGGTGTCGAAGTCGAAGTCCGCGAAGCGCGCGCCCGGGCCGGCGTCGGCGTCCGGGCCGGAAAAGTACTGCTCAAAGAAATAGAAATCATCCGAGTCGACATCCTGATCGGAATCGTAGTCCCCGCTCGCGTCCTGCGGTATCGTCCCCAGCCTTACGTAATTCCACTGCGTCGTGTTGGGTAGATCCCAGGCATGCGCGCTCCAGGCCATGAGATCGTTCTCGTCGCTCGGGTATGCGCCACCCGGCACACCGGAGTCGATGATGTCACCATCGATGTAGACGGAATACGCGTCGGGACCATAGAGTTCCAGGCGATAGGTGTGCGGAACGTCCGGGTCGATCTCGACGAACACGGTGACGACGAAGTCGTCCCGTTGGAATCGAACCAAGTCCCTGGAAATCACGAAATCGTAGCTAACGACGAAGAGCCCATCAGCCACCAACGAACAAGGGGCAATCCCTGGAATCTCGGATTGGTCTCCGTCCGTTTTTACCCGAAACTCAATAAAGAAAGTAGAAACATCAACGAAGTCGGCCAGCGAACGTATGTACCGATCCATTTCGCCGTCGTTTGGCCAACACCCGATCTCGACGTGCTGGAAAAGGGACCCCTGGTCTAGCCAGCGATCAGGCGTGCACAACGGGGTGTACGCCCAACCCTGCGCCGTTTCTTCCGGGAACAGGGACGTAGCCTCGTATGCCACGATCCCGCCCTCGGCGGTGAGCGCCGTCAGAGCGAGCGCAAATAGACACGCGTAAGATGTTGACAAGAAATTGAGAAAAGGTCTTGACACGGTTTGCTCCCCCCAATCGTCGTGTTAGGCTGACCTTTGCGCTACAGCCGTAAGCGGTGCCGAGCAAGGCCCCGGGTAGCAGAGCTAGTCCATTTTCCCCTGGCCATTGAGAGTTCGTCGATGTCGAACGCGGGGCTGTTTGAACGCGACTCCCAGGGCGGTCCCCAGGAGTAGTGTCATGACGATGACGCCGGCTTGCGAGACCGCGGGGATGGGGGCGGGGGGCTCCTCGTCTTCGACGCATTGGGGGAAATCGGGCGGGTCGGGGGGGTCGCTCCAGGCGAGGAGGAACTGCTGCCAATCATCGCAGTCTACGTCGGTGTCGAAGTCGAAGTCCGCGAAGCGCCCCCCCGGCCCGGCGTCAACGTCCGGGCCGAAAAAGTACTGCTCAAAGAAATAGAAATCATCCGAGTCGACATCCTGATCGGAATCGTAGTCACCGCTGCCGTCGGCCGCGATGGTGCCGTAGCGGATGTAGTCCCAGACCGTTGTGTTGGGCAGCCACGCGGCCTTGGCGCGCCAGATGATGATCGGATCGAAGGAGGGAAACTCGCCTTCCGGCACGCCCTGGTCGACGATTTCGCCGTCGACGTACCACACGTAGAGGTCGGCTCCATACAGCTCCAGGCGGTGGGTGTGGGGCACGCCGGGCTCGAGGTCGACGAAGATGATGGGGAGCGAGTTGTCGCGGTTGAGCTTGGCCTGGTCGCGCGCGATGTCGAACGTGTATCCGATCCCGTAGTTGTTTCCCAGCCCCAGCCCCGCCCCTCCGCCCCAGGGGATCTCAGAGCGGTCGGCATCGGTCTCGACCGCCCACTCCGCGAAGAATTGGTCCTCGCCGATGAACTCGTCCAGCGTGCGCATGTACGTAGCTTGCTGCCCACCGGGGGGAGGGTACCCCTCGCAGAGCTCGACGTGCTGGAAGAAGCAGCGGTTGTGTACAGACAGATCGGGGTCGCAGAGGTCGACCCACAGGTCGGGTTGACAAACGATCTGAACTACGGTCCAATCGGCGTCCTCTGGAGCCGAGTCGCATTCGTATGAGAACACGGAACCCAACGCCTGCGCTGCGCTCACGAGCCCGATCACCACCGACCATCGTGCGAGCAAGCTTGTCGCCCCCTTTTCGGCAAGACATCAACCCGTGTCCCGCAACGGTTGCGAGACGTCATTGTTCTTCCCTTAAACCTTTACGATAAACGCGGAGAAAGCAAATGTCAAGAGAGATGATGCGAAGGATGTTCGGTTTCGGGGCGTCGGCCGCGGCGGCCGTTTGTCTGACACCCACCCAGTCGATGGGCGGCGGTCAGACCAGCGTGGACTGCGGGACGACCACCACGGTCTGGGTGGAATGGAGCCAGGTAGGCAACCCGGACCCGGTGCAGGATTTCAGGGTAGATTGCACAGATGCCGTGAACCCGGACGTTGAGTTCCTTAAGGGCGACGGGGGGTGGGTGCTCTGGGCGGTCCAGTACGGGACGCAGGACCCGGGTAGCCTCGGGGCCATCTCGATCGATTGGACATCGGGCCCGGACGACTTCGAGGTGACGATCGCCAACGGAGCGAATCCCGGGGCGGCGAACGTCAAGTCGATGGTCCTCGACGATACGGGTTGGACGGGGTACTCGTCGATCACCGGCGGGCAGATCGCGCTCGATCAGATCGGGCCCATCACCGTCAAGGCGGACGGCGGTGGGAATGGCGGGGCTCTGGCGTTGGTGATCGGACGGTACAAGACGGGTGACTTGAACGCGGCGACGGTGGCCTCCGTCGATATTGGCGACGCGATGACCGGGAGCATCACCGCCACCACCATAACCTCGCTCCACGTGGCTGCGATTGTGGTCGGACACATCACGGCAGATACCGTGACCTCGCTGGACATCGACGGCGGGGTGACGGGCGACATCACGGTCGATACCGTGACCTCGCTGGACATCGACGGCGGGGTTACGGGCGACATCACGGTGTACAGGGTGGACACGCTGCTCGATGTCGGCGGCGACGTGGGCGGGGCTGTATCGGTCGGAACGGTCGCCGGGGCTAGTCCGTCCGGGGTGGCATCACCCCGTCCATAGCCAAGTGAGACTTCCCGAGCGCAATCCCCACCCCACAACCGACCATCACGTTGCCGGACGCGACGATCCCGGAAACATTGGTTTTGTCGGGATCAGCGATGAGCATGAACCCGGCTTGCGGGAGGTATGTTCGCAGTGATACGTCTAGCTCCACCGCTATGTCGGGCAGAGGAGGCATCGGTGGTGGCTGCGACATCATCTCATCGGGATCAATACCCGCGTGTTTCAAATTCTCGATTGCCTCTGGCGGCAACGGGGGTGTTTTCCGGTTTGCGCAGAAGTCGGACAGCCTGAATGGACGCTTGTCGATTCTGACCAGGACTTCGCCGGTTTCTTTGTCCGTCATTGTTTTAACGTCAGCGCCGTGATGAATGTCGAATCGCTTGCGGTCACCTTGGACGATGTTGCTCCGGCGGACGGTGGCAATCCTGGTCCCGTCCTGCCCGTAAACGTCAAAGTCGATACCCAATCGGTGGTCGCTGTCCCGGCGTGCGATGTTAAAGAGCGGTTGCTCTTCGTAGGTGATGAGGCAAGCGCAGCTGACGTACAAGTTGCCGCCGAGTTTGACGGCGAAGTCCTTTTCCGTTTCCCACATGTGTCCGTTTCCTTTCACCTGTCTACTGGCTCGGCGCATTCTAACCGGTGCGCAGCCCAGCAGCCAGAGCGAATCCTTGCAGTTATCCGGCAGGTTCCAGGACAATCGGGGGACAAAACCGGGGGACACTCAAGATCGGGGGACACCATACCTATTTCGGAGGGAGGCGTTTCCCGCGTGCGTTTCTCGCCCTTCGTCCGGGTGACAACCGGAAGTGAAGCACGGGCGCCGGTCGGATTTCAGTCGCCGTCATTCACCGGTGTTTCCGCTTGGTCCGTAGCGTCCGGGTCCTGCGGTTGTGAAGCCAGCAGCTCGGCGACCGTCTCTGCGGGCAGCAGGTCGATTTTCCCGCCGAGCGTGAGCACGAATCGATGCGGCGCGGCGAGCGGCGCACCATCGGAGTCGTACTGCACGGGCTTCGAGACGATCAGGATCCACTTGTGGGAGAGGCTCTGCGACTCGGGAACCGGCCGGTAGGTAAGATCCGCCGAGGGCACGAACGAAGCCGGAAGCGACTTGCCGATAAGCTCGTCGACTCCCTCGGGCCACCGCTGATAATCGCGATGGTATGCAGCCGCGGCATCGTAGATTCGCTCCATCTCCGTCCGCAACGCAGCCGTGTCAGCCCAGGCGTCGGCCTCGAGGGCAACTCTCGGCGGGGGCCAGGTAAACCGGGGGCCGGTCGAAACCGCCGACATGAACCAGTTGATCAGAAGAATCCAGACACAGAGCATTGTGCAACCGAGCACCAGCCCGATCCAGGCCAACCTCACACGCTCCCGAGCCTTCCGAGGCCTCAGTATCGCATACAGTCCCGCGACAATCGCCACAACCTGCGTCAGCAGAGGCACGAAAACCAGCAGCCCAAAGACCAGCGCGACCACCGAGGCTGCACGCGTGAGGGACGTCTGGGTGTAGGCCGAGGCGACAGGGGAGGATGGCACCGGAACGGTTGGAGCACCCGGTGCGGTCGGGGGAGTTGCAGGGGCGCCGGGCGGCGTGGTCGGCCCGGAATCCGGCTCGCCCTGCCGAGGTATCTTGGAGCCATCAGCGATGCTGCCGCCGCCGTTCGCAGGCTTTGAGGCCGGTGGTGTAGTTCGCAGGGGCGCGTGAACGACCGTCCGGCAGTTGGGGCACTTCTTCGACGCGCCCTCTTCAAGCTCGACGACGTGGCGGCAACCGGGACAGGTCAGGCTCAGCCGAGGCATGAAATCACCTCTACACGAAACGCCCCCGGGACGCAAAGACATAATTGCCGAGGCGTCCGGGGTGGCTGGGGCGCTGAAACTGAGGTAGACACGCCACAGAGATCATGCGGCGGTGCAACCGATAGGCAGAAATGAGGCGGCGACACAAGCACGGTCGGGGTAGACTGATCACTTGTGCCGCCGCTCCTACAGTGCAACATATATCGCAAATGGACCGCATGCCCCAGAGGCTATCCCCCAAGTATCGGCAGTTTCCTGCTTGTCCGTGCCACCGATATGTCACCCTAAGTCTGAGCTGACGACCGATTGTGCAACACTGCCGCGTCGCGGAGTAGCCTCGACCACGAGTCCGAGAACTCGGCTGCGAATGCCCTTCCCCCCGCAATCCATGGCTGGGACCGGTTTGACATGGGAGCCGGCTTCTGGTTGGATTGGTGCGGCTTGGGATTCGAGCCGGTTTGGATCGGCCGTCATGGCGTGCTCGAACTCACGAGGCGAGGTCCTCGGGTGTCCGAGATCCGCAGAAACGAGCTTGAGCACCACAGCAGGCGGAACTGCTCGCGCGGAGGGCCGGAGGCCGCAACGCCCCGAGCGCTCGCGGCTGGCAGCTTGACGCCGACCGCCCTTGACGACCAGGTCCCATGCAGTGGGTGTTTCAGATAACGGGTCAGGCTGGAGACAGAGCAGCCCACCTGTTTCACTCAGGTGCCGTGGATCGCCTGGTCGTCAAAGACGGCCGGCGTAGTGATCAGTATGTTAGCGAGCCGCGGACTTCAGTCCGCGCGGACGTCCGCGCAGGCTGAAGCCTGCGGCTCGGGTGTCCGAGCGGGCTGAAGCCTGCGGCTTGGTGGGATTCTTGTAACCTTCGGTGTTGGCATGTCTTACCGCGTTCTAGCCCGAGCCTATCGCAGCCGGACATTCCAGGAGATCGTCGGGCAGGAAGTGATCGCCACCACGCTGACCAACGCCATCGCTTCCCAGCGGGTGCACCACGGCTACCTCTTCACCGGCACGCGGGGCGTGGGCAAGACATCGATGGCCCGCATTCTAGCCAAGGCTCTGAACTGCCTGGCGGCGGAAGCCCCGACCACGACGCCCTGCTGCGAGTGCGAATCATGCATCGCGGTGGCTGAGGGCGAGGACGTCGACGTGGTGGAGATCGACGCAGCCAGTAACACCGGGGTGGACAACATTCGCGAGCTGCGCAGCAACGCCACGTTCCGCCCGGCTCGCTCCCGCTTCAAGATCTACATCATCGACGAAGTGCACATGCTCAGCACCGGAGCGTTCAACGCCCTGCTCAAGACGCTCGAAGAACCGCCCCCGCACGTGAAGTTCATTCTGGCGACCACCGAAGCTCACAAGGTCCCCGCGACCATCCAAAGCCGCTGCCAGCGGTTTGACTTCGCGGCGATTGATTCGAGGGCGATCGCCGGCCATCTGCGCAAGCTGGTGGAGGCAGAGGGAATTCAGGCGGAGGAGGCGGTCTTGCGCAGGATCGCCCGCCTGGCGGGGGGATCGATGCGCGACGCATTGTCGCTTCTGGACAAGGTCCTCTCGTATGAGCCCGCCAATTTGACGGCTGACATCCTGGATCAGGTCATTCCGCCGCCCCACGATGAACTTGCCTTTTCGGTGATGGAGTGCGTGGCGAATGGAGATGCCGCCGGGGCTCTGCGAGCATTGGACCAGGCCTTGCAGAGTGGGCGAACCGTGGAACGCTTCTGCGATCATCTGATCGAGCACGTGCGTACGCTCATGTTGCTGAAAGTGTGCGACGTGGAGACCGACCTCGTCGACGCATCGGCGGAGCTGAGGCCGAAGCTGGCCGCCCAGGCGGAGCGGTTCGACGCCCCGACGTATGTATACCTGATTGCCATGCTCGAAGAGGTTCGCCGCAGCGTGAAGTTCAGCGGAGCCGCCCGGGCTCTCGCGGACGCCGCGGTGGTGCGGATGGCCATGAGCGATCAATTCACCGACATAGGTGAGCTGATCGAACGGCTTGACACCGAGGCGGCGTCATCGTCCGCGTCGCCCGTCACGACCAAGACAAAAAAAAAAGAACCGGCCGGGCGGACCGCGGTGACGCCCCCGCCGATGAGGCCGTCACAGCCGGCCGGGAAGGGCGTCGATCGACAAGTGGCGCTCGGGGCCGGGCCGGCGGGTGACGCACGGAGGCCGGTAACTCTCAGCTCAGCGGAACGGGAGCGGATCGCCCGCGATCCGCTCGTTGAGCGAGTAAGAGAAGCGGTCGACGGAACGCTTTTTGACATACGCCCTGTGGAGCGTCGCGGCGAAGACGATCAGAAGGACAGCGGCGCCCCCGGAATGGAGAACGACACCTGAATGACCGTGCGCAATGACGCGCCGGTCTTACGAGCCGCGAGCGCAAGCGACCGGTGGACAAACCCCGTGCTCGCGCTTGGGGCTCGGATCAGCACCGCATGTTCGCGCACGGTGATATGGTCTGGTCTGGTGGAAGACCCACCGGTGTTCGTCAGCCAATGGAGTAAAATGAATGTTAGGTAATCTCGGTAACATTGCGGAAATAATGAAGTCCGCCAAGGCGTTCCAGGGCAATCTTGCCAAACTGCAGGAAGAGTTGGCGGCACGCCGGTACGAGGCGGAGTCCGGTGGAGGCATGGTGCGGGCCACGGTCGACGGCAAGAGTACCCTAATGGACATCCGGATCGATCCAAACGCCCTGGGCGATCGCGAGCTGCTCGAAGACCTGATAAAGGCCGCGGTTTGTGCTGCCATCGCCAAGTCACAAGAGGCGATGAAAAGCGAGATGGCCGCCCTGACCGGCGGCATGAACATCTCGGGTCTTACCGAGATGCTCGGCGGCGGGGCGACCGGATCGTAGCATGAAGGATCCGCGCCGATGAACAACGAGCCGATAGAGTCGCTCGGACGCCTCAAGGCTGAGTTTCAAAAGCTGCCCGGAATCGGCCCGCGCAGCGCCGAGCGATTGGCCTTCCACGTCCTGCGCGAGGCTCGCCCGTTCGCCGCCGGCCTCGCCCAGGCCATCCTCGACGTAAAAGACAGGATCATCCACTGCAAGACCTGCTACAACCTTACCGAGACCGACCCATGTGCGATCTGTTCCGACGCGAATCGCGACCACTCCGAGATCTGGGTGGTCGAGCAGCCCAAGGACCTTATCGCCCTCGAGTCCACCGGCCTGATCCACGGGGTTTACCACGTCTTGATGGGGCACATCGCCCCGCTCGACGGAATCGAGCCCGAGGATCTCACGATCGACGTTCTGCTCACGCGGGTGCGAAAAGGATCGGTACGCGAAGTGGTGCTCGCCCTGAACCCGACGCTCGAAGGCGACGGCACCATGCTGCACATCCAAAGCCTGCTGGCGGAGACGGAGGTGAAACTCACCCGCCCGGCCCGGGGCCTGGCGGTCGGCTCCCAGCTCGAATACGCCAGCCTGGCCATGCTCGAGTCAGCGATCCGCGGGCGCGGGCTGATGTAGGGGGTACACTTCACGAGCATCGCGACGAGATCGCCGAGTTGGTCCCTGCCTGAATCCTCGTTGCGTACAGTGTCACTGCAGCACGTCCGCAACTCAATCCAACCAAACATTTGCAAAGGCGTCCCATGGCAAGATTCATACCGGAACGAACGGATTCACGTCGAAAGAGCGGGATTTTCGCCCGGGTGGCAGGTAACTGACCCGCGGGCCTGGTATAATCTGACGGAGGCAGGCGTCTTGGAAACAGGGCGAGGCGACTCCGAGGGGTACTTCGGCCCCTCCGGTGTTCCTTCCCGCGCCGATCGGAAAGACGCTCTAGAGAAAGTTAGGTTCTCCGGTAAGGGCACGATGTCACAAATTCTGTCACAGCACATCGGGCAGTACATGCGGCTGGAGCAGCGGCTGACTCCGCAGCTCATCCAGTCGATGGCCATATTGCAGAAACCGGTGGCGGATCTGGAGGCGTACATCGAGGAGGCCTTGAAGAGCAATGCGGCATTGGAGGTGACTGAGCCCCAGCAGGCTCCCCCTGCCGATAATGAGGCGTCGAAGCTCGAGAGCCAACCACGCAACGGGCGCGTCGACGACCATCGCTTTTCCCGGCTCGATCGCTTCTCGCGATACTACGATCTGGACGGCGACGAACGTGCCCCAAGCGCCGCCCGTAGAGCGGCCCCCAGCGACGGCCGCGATGCCAAGATGGCCGCAATTGCCAACACCGCCGGGCGCCAGGAGGGGTTGTACGAGCACTTGCTCAACCAGTGGTCACTGATCGACACAGACGCCGCCCTCCGCGAGGCCGGCGAGGCGATCATCAACCATCTGGATTTGGACGGCTACCTCCGCGTCCCCTTGGAGCAAATCGCAAAGAGCGTGCGCCCGCCACTGTCGCCGGACCTTCTCGAGCGAGCTCTGGTGGAGATTCACCGGCTTGATCCGGCGGGAATCGGGGCGCGGGAAGTGGTGGAGTGCCTGCTGCTGCAGCTCGACAGACTGCCCGGGGACAACCGGATCGAGCGGACCCTGATCGAGCACCATCTGGATGACATGTCCCACAACCGCCTGCCGGCAGTGGCCAAGGCTACGGGGTACTCCATCGGCGAGATCAATGAAGCGATCAAGGCGATGCGGACGATGTTGTGCCTTCATCCGGGATATCTCGTCGGCGACCGGTCGGTGCCTGCGATTCGGCCCGACGTGATTGTGGAGTACGCCGGGGTTGGCGCCGGGCTGACCGTTCGGCTTACCCGCGGCAACCTTCCGCGTCTGCATATTCGCGACGACGTGGCGGCGATGGCCAAGTCCAAGAAGAACGGCAAGGCCACGCGCGATTTTGCCCGCCAGCAGGTTGAGGCCGCCACCGCCCTGATCGACGCGGTGCGTTTCCGGCAGGGCCGCCTGCTCGACGTGGCCAGGGCGATAATCGAAAAGCAGCGCGATTTCTTCGACGTCGGGCCCCAGGGGCTGACGGTGTACCGGATGAGCGATCTTGCGGTCGAACTCGGGTGCGACCCGTCGACCATCAGCCGAACCGTCGCGGAAAAGCACATGCAAACCCCGCGAGGCATCTACCCGCTGCGATACTTCTTTACCGGCGGCACGGAAACGGACGAGGGGGAGAGCGTGGGCTGGGATCGGGTAAAGACCCGAGTGCGCGAGCTGGTCGACGCGGAGGATCGCCGGGCACCGCTGAACGACGATCAGATCGCCGCCTTGCTCAAAGAAGAGGGCATCACCATCTCCCGCCGAACCGTGGCCAAGTACCGCCAGCAACTGTCCATCCCGACCGCCAGACAGCGACGGCAATACTAAATGACCGTGCGCAATCGTGCGACACCTGATCGAGCCCCAAGCGCCGGCGCGGGGTGTTTTCACCGGTCGCTTGCGCTCGCGGCTCGGATCCGCGCTCCACGATCGCGTACGGTAATATAGGCGGGTGACCTCATGCTTACAATCGGGTCGGTTCAACTCGACGTACCGTTCGTGCAGGCGGCCCTCAGTGGATACAGCGACCTGCCCATGCGGCGGCTCGCCCGGCGATACGGTGCTCCATACGTGCTTGACGAGGTCATGCTGGACAAGCTCGTGCTTGCGGGCGGAAAAAGAAAAGGGACGATCCTTCGAGTCGAGCCGGACGACCACCCCGTCGGTGGCCAGCTCATGGGGGCCGGTGCTGACAACTTCGCCACGGCGGCTTATGCGCTGGCGGAGGCGGGGTACGATGTGATCGACCTCAACTTCGCCTGCCCGGTTCGCAAGGTGCTGAGCCGATGTCGCGGTGGTCATCTGCTGGCCCGGCCCGACACTGCCCTGGAAATCATCCGCCGGGTCTATGATGCGGTCGGGGCGAACCGCCCGGTAACCCTGAAGATGCGCCGCGGAACCGACGACACGCCTGAAAGCGAGCGAAACTTCTTCACCATTTTAGACGGGGCCTTCGCCGTCGGCGTGTCGGCGGTCACGGTTCACGGGCGGACCGTCGCCCAGCGTTACGTCGGGCCGAGCTCGTGGTCGTTTCTTGCGAAAGTGAAGAAACACGTTTCCGATCGGGTGATCCTCGGCAGCGGAGATCTGTTCAGCGCGGAGGCATGCGTGCGGATGATCCGCGAGACCGGGGTCGACGGGGTAACCATCGCCCGAGGGGCCATCGGCAATCCGTGGATCTTCGGGCAGTGCCGGGCACTGTGGGGCGGTGAACCACTGCCCACACCGCCGTCAATCGCCCAACAGCGCGAGGCCATTGAATGCCACTGGCGGTGGGCCGTCGAAGTACACGGCGATCGGCTTTCCGCCAGGATCATGCGCAAGTTCGGAATCAAGTATTCCGAGCACCACCCCTGCGCCCGGGAGGTGCGCGATGCGTTCATCGCCGTCCGTGGGCAGGGCTGCTTCGCCGGCGTCCTGGACAGATGGTATGATCCGACCGTCGATTGGCCCCCGGTTCAACGCCGAACCGGCCACGGCGAACTGATCTCCGCCGGGCTAAGCTCGTGACGTTGGGGCCGGCTAAATGCACTGCATCGAAAAGGAATGGCCGGGTCGACCACCTCGTTTCGAGGCGGGGACACGATGATCCACAAGCCCGGTTCGGACGTAGTCGTATCATCCAGCCCCCACCTACAGAGAAGGAGGGCACCCGCGCGGTTCTGCTTGTCGTAGCGGGAGCGGTGGTCTTCCGCACGCGTCGGACGGCGGTCGGTTGAGCTAGGATTCCGGTCCTGGGTGAAGGGTCGACATCGCGTGTCGCAGGAGCGCATAATGGCCTTGCAGTCGCCCCCAGTTCCCGGTCCTTCGGTAGGTGCCGGATCCCCGGGAGCAAGTGCAAGGGCGGTCCGGGACGAAGAGTCCATGATGGCGACGGCCAATGAAGGCTATGTGGTCGATGAGGATGGTGCGCGGGTCAGGCGTTTGATGAATGGACCCAAAACAGGGTCGGCTTGGATCCTGTCCATCAGGACGCGGCGCTTGTCGGCTTCGGACATTCCGGCGAGTTCTTCCCGCTGTTTCCGCTGGATATCCCATTTCATCTGAACGCAATCGAAGGTCTTTTTCTTCACGGCTTGATCACCTCCCTGGGAGAGTAAATGCTCACGGGTTTGTACCCGCGGATCAGATTAACCCCATGATAGCCGTTGATCTTCTCGAAGTGTACGATGTGTTTGAAGTTCCAACTTATGATCATGTCGACATCCGCAACGGAGGCTGCGGCGACATGCTCCGCGTCCTCGAGCGAACTGGGTCCAACGACGCCCGCCTCAATGTATGCGTCACGAAGCTCAGTGATTTCCGGACAATCCGGGAAGTTCTCTACGCTTTCAGCAGTGACGCTCGCCAGTATCTGTCGTACGTCCTGCGGAGCATCCACCAATTCACGCAGCGTAACGCTCGCAATGACCAGCGTGAACCTGTCCGCTCTGATCTCGTCAAAGAACGCTTTGCTATCCTCAGCAAACTCCTCGTCCAAACATCCCCCGAAGACCGAGGTGTCAGCGTACACTCGTAATCTTCGCTTGGTCATCATGTCCGTCGCGACCCGACGATCGCGGGCAAGCTTGGTCCTCGATCCACTCTCGTTCCGGCAAACCCAGATGCCCTGTTCTGCCGCCTATTATAGCCAACCATGCCGCCCAAGCAACGCAGTATCCCTGAGGGCAGGCGATGGGTGGCCCATGTCCTTTGGAGGCAGGGTGCCCGGTGATTCCCCACTCTCCGAATGGGGCATCGTGGTAACGGTGCTGTTCTTGCCGGTAGCGGGGACGGTGGTGCTCCGGCTTCGTCGGACGGCGGTCGGCTGAGCAAGGATTCCGGTCCTGCGTGAAGGGTCGACATCGCGGGTCGCGGGAGCGTATAATGACCTTGTATTCGCCCCCGGCCCCCGGTCCTTCGGCAGGTGCCCGATGGCCGGGCGCAGGTGGCGGGTGGCCCATACCTGAAAGAGACTCGTTGTCAAGCGTTTCTCCGACAGAATTTCTCCACACTCCCCACGCGCCCCTCGCGTCATCGTGAGGGGGT
>SDBU01000991.1_pt1 | contig 41558 bp, 74 predicted proteins | sample 2277071 | NCBI WGS metagenome assembly SDBU01 (sample SAMN10397929, study PRJNA504765) | marine sediment metagenome | isolation source: marine sediment core GS08_GC12, 126 cmbsf | place: Arctic Ocean: Gakkel Ridge, Loki's castle | collected 2008 | reverse complement strand
TTAAATCAAAATGGATATGTTCCTTTTTCATTTACCAAAGATGATGAAATATACCAATTAAAATTAGGTGTTATAGAATAAAAGTTCGCAATCTTTATTCTAAACGAATACAATGGATAGAAAAGAATACAAAGAATTGTTTGAAGAGTATAAGAAACAAACCAACCCACATACTGGTAATAAATATACGGACAAAGAAGTCGAAGAACTAATGGTTAAACATTATTGTGAAGTTAAATAGCAAGTTGTAATTATGTATAATTAAGTTCCATAGGAAATCATGGGGTGTCATTTGCAAATTACAAAACATAAGTATATAAATAAAATACAATTTAATACTATATCTTTTCGCAGAAAGGATGGTGATTGACAATGGAATCAAAAGACAATATAATAACAAAGGCAAGTTTTTATTTTAACAATAAGCTTAAATGTCATATTAAACTTAATCCAACAGGATTTGTTAATGGAATATTACATTCAGAATTGATAGACGATTTATATTTCTGGTTTGAAGATTTGAGGAAGCCTGGCCAAAAAGAAAGATTATTTCTAGTAGACATTCACGACATTAAAGACTACGAGGAGATTGTAGAATGAAAGAAACGTTTAAAGAGTGTATGTCTAGAATTGGTTATAATAATAATGAGATACAAGAAGAATTTTATAATAGAATAAATAATTTTATAAAATCAGATAAACACATATTAATTAATCAGGGTGGTATGGGGCTTGGTAAAACAATATCAACCTCAAAAACTATTCAGGATAATCTTAATAATTATAATTTATTTTTTGTAGCTACCCCAACATCTCCATTAAAATATACTTGGTGTAAGGAAATAAAAAAAATTGGATTAAAACAAAACTTCTCTATATGGCCATCTAAAGACAGTGTTTGTATGTTCAAAAAAATATTTGACTTTAAATATTTTAATACAAATCAATGTAAAGATGATTGTATATTTCGTAGAAAATGTGAGTCATCAGAAAATTATACAACAAAATGTGAAATATTGGCAAAAGAATATTTAGACATGTTACCAAAAGCTAACCCACAAAAATATTATGATACAAAGATACTTCAAATTAATAAAACAAAACACAACATACTTTATGAATCGAAAGATGCATCAGAAAAAAAAAGGACACTTAATAGCATATTTAGAAAAATTTGTGATATAGACTGTTTATATTCTATAAGTAGAATGTGTTTAAAGGACGAATTTAACAGAAAACAGAAAATAATAATAGGAGATTATTATGGATTTTTTAAAGAAAAAATGTTTAATTTAGTTACAAAGAGAAGCCCGATTAGTGGTAAGTCAATGCTTATTATTGATGAAGGGCATTTGCTTCCATGGAGAGCTAAAGACAATGGATCTAAAAAGATATATTTAAACGCAGATATTGCTAAATTAAGCGAGGAATTAAAATATAATGGACAAGAACTAGGCATTATTGACTACAAAATAATAAACTCTTTTATCGATATTTGCGATAAATATTTTGATATTTGTGATGCAGACAGAACTAATAATAAAAATCTTATAAAATTTACATATTCAAACTTTAAAGATGATTTAAAACAATTACTTAAAATAAAAAATATCAATGATGATGTAGAAGACTTTTTGATGCAACTAAAAATCTCATTAGAAAAACTTGGGGGAAAAATAAAAAACGATGAGGAAGGCACAAAAAATCCAGCATGTATAAAAATAATAGAATATATCAATTGTTTACAAAATAATAGCACAAAAAAACAATATCATTCTACGATGAGAAAAAAATTTTATTATAAAAATAAAGACATATTAATGAACATACAATGTATTGATCCATCAGAATTTTTAAACAATATTTTATCTCATTGGGATAAGGTTATTATTTTAACTGGAACCATATATAGTAAAGAAAAATATCTATCACAATTAGGGTTAGCTAATAAAGAAAATGAATATGAATATTGTGATTTGCTACGTAGTTTTAGTATACAAAATAATACATTTATTTTAAATAAGGGAGATTTTAAATCTACGCCAAGAAGAGAAACATATAAAAATAATTCTAGAAAACTAACAAATATAATAAACAAAATGTCTGGCAAAACAATTATATTTGTTCAATCAAAACCAGATTCTAATTTTGTAGCGCAAACTATAAAATTAGATAATTGTAATATTATAAACTTCTGTGAAAAAGAAGACAATGAAGAAATGACTGCTGAAGATTTTGAAATTTTAAAAAAAGAATTTTCTAACAATAAATCTAATAAGACTGTGGGGATTATAAATATTAGAGGTAGAGTAGAAGGTCACAATTTTGTTGATGAAATTGGAAAGTTTGCGCTAGATAATATTATTATATACGGATTTCCACTTGATGCTCCAAGCGATTTAATTGAAGCAGAATATAATTATAATACGGAATTATTTAAATCAAACAAAAAAGGAAAAGTTTATACATCACTAATAGAACCAATAAATAAAATCCATCAAGCGGCATATAGAGCAAAAAGAAATGAAGAACAAAATCCAATAATAATTTTATGGGGATTAAGATTTTCAAGCAACATAGATAATATTTTTTTATTTAAAGATAATATAACTGGGAAATGGATTACATTAGAAAAGAACAATAATATTTTTGTTAATTTACCAGATGAACTAAAAAAAAGAGAAGGAAATTTTGACGAATTGTTGGAATTTATAAAGTGTGTTGAAAATGAAAGAAATACTAAATAAAAGAATTGATGTATGTAAGGACGGTGATTCCCGATATTTAACATTATATATAATAAATGATGGAGAATTTGTTATAAAATTTAAATCTGAATTGACAAAAACTGAAGAGATTAGTGAACCCATGGTAGTATCAGATTTATTACATACAGAAAAACAAATTACAGAAGCTAGACTTCTTAGGAGAATGTATGTAGCAATCCCAAATACCGTTTATGATAGCGATTTCCCAGATGTAAAAAAATCAACTGATAATATCTTAAAAGAGTTTATTACTATTATGTGCAAAGATATTCCAAAAATGAAAGAATCACAAACTTCTATAGAAAAAAAAGACACAACAATAAAACAAGAAGAACCACAACAAACACCAACACAAATTCTACAAGAACAATCTCAAGAACAGGATTTAGAAAGGTATGAAGAAGGTAAGATAAACTGGTTAGATGATATTTATTGGAATGATTGGAAAAAGGTGAGAGGATATACAAAAAAATTATGGGATAACGGTCAACCTTATAATGGCGATCTACCAAAATGGTTTTTCTTAGCACACCACAGGCATCAAATAGTAGGTAGGCCACAATTGATAGAGAATGTTCAGAAGAGGATCCCTCTAGTTAGATGTGTTGTGAAGACGATAAGGGGGAAGAAAAAAGATGACGATGATGAAGTTATAAAAAAGTTTTTCTTTTTTGATGAGAGATTCGACAAAAGATACGATGGATCACAAGTGGACGCATTTGCTCTAGATTTCTGGATGTATAGAATAATCACCGAGGAAGGAAAAGAATATTATATTATGACTCAAGAGGAATTACCGAATGAGGTTTGCACATTTAACGGAATGCTCGTTGAACTTGACGACTTTGCTGAAATGAGCAAAAGTATGAAAATAGGATCTCTTTCAAGAATATTCTTTATGAAAGATTACACACCATCTATCAAAATATTAACTCCAAAGGCAATAGTGACATATACCAGAGAAAGAAAAATAACAGAACAGAATTGGTTAGACTTATTGGCATACCATCCAAAGTTTGATTCATATAATAGATTTCCAGGAGACATTGAAGTTTTTAAATCTGCACACCTCCTTAGCAGCAAAGTTGATGATTATCCATTGCACTTAGGTATCATGGGGCCACAGGGTACAAGAAAGAGTAAGGGATATATTGAAACGGTTGCGTACAAATTTAACGATAAGCCTCATATTGTTGAAGGAGCTAATTCAAGAATTAAAGGATTAAGTCCGTCATTCAAAGAAAAACCAGCAAACTTAGGATATCTTGTTAATTGCAATAGAATGGGGTGGGTTGATGAAATTGGAAAAATGGTTGAATTTGAATTAAATAAGCATCAACTAAATGAAGGAAATGTGCTAGGTGAGCTTAATTCATTGTTAGATCATTCTTCTAGAGAAGTGGTATCTGGCAATGATAATTCCGTTAATGCTGAAGCAACAGCAAAATTTTGTTTCGTGTTAAACCCAATAAGTGGGAAGAATTTTATAGGATCGCATGTCGGTTCAATTGATTCAACAACTATGTCTAGAATACTTTGGTGGGTACAGGATGATGATGAGCAGTCATTTGTAAAAGGGAGGGAGGGAGTTGTCAGAATCCCCCCTACACATAAACAAGCCCAAGAGCTAAATATGTTGATTAATACTAATAAAAAAACTAACTCACGTAAAAAGTGTTGGGGGGGTTATCTGTGTGTAGGGGGAGATATGGGGAATAATGTCGGAAATAGAGATGAATTTCTGACATTATTTGATACATGTCAAAGCTTCTTATCAATAATTGATGATAATAAGGTTCTTGATTTAGCCAATACCATAACACAATTAGCCAGAGAGCCGATGAAGGGAGTTTGGGAGCCTAGGAGTGAACATCATGTAAAATTGTTAGTTGATGGATTATGTAAGCATAGATGTTTGTTTAAGGATTATGATGAAAAATTTATAGCAAAACAAGAAGACTATGATTTGGCTGAAAGAATATTGGTAAGAATGGTTAAAGGTTGGGATACATTTTTAGGAATTAAAAAAGATTGTATCGGTTCATCATGAAAATCCCAGAACAATTAAGGGGGCTAAGGTTTGTCCGTGTTAGGTTTAAAGATAAAAAACCATTTGAAGATGATTGGCAGAATAAACCATACACTTATGATGAGATTCAACAATACTTTCCAAAAGAAAATTATGGGGTTATTTGTGGGAGTGATATTAGAGCATTAGATGATGATACATCTGAAGAATTATTAAAAGAGTTATATCATAAAAACTTTCCAGAAACAATGGAAGTTCGTGGGCATATATATTTCAAGTTTGATAATGAACATAAGGATAAAATAGTATTCAAACATCCAAGTTTATTGTTTCCAGATTCAAATGGTAAAATGTCTCATCATATGGGAGAATTGCAAGGAGATAGAACACAGGTTGTCGGTGCTGGATCAACTCATCCTTCGGGAGAAATATATGAATTAAAAAAGGATTTGCCAATAGTTACAATTTCTTATGATAAATTTATTGAAGTCTTTGGACAATTTATGAAAAAGAAGAAAGCGAATGTAGTATCAAATCATGTTTCAACATCTTGGCATGGAGATAATATATGTAATATTCCAATAGGTAATATAATTTCTTTCAACGGATTACGAGATATGGGAGGTGGAAGTTTTCAGGGTAAACACCCAAAACATGGTTCAGAAAATGGTATGAATTTTAGAGTTGATACAAATTGCAATACTTGGTATTGTTTTAGGTGTCAATCTGGAGGAGGTCCTTCTGAGCTTATTGGTGTTATGAGTGGTGTTATTGATTGTGATGATGCAGGACCATCATGCTATTCAGAAGATAAGGCTAGAGAAGTTATTAAGATTGCACGTGAAAAATATGGTTTACTAGTGCCAGAACCCATACAACAAGATTTGGGAGAGGTTAGAGGTTGGGCAAATTCAGTTTCAATATTAAACTTAGCTAAGAAATATGATTTAGAAAACTGTCCTGATTGTGGAAATGTGTTTAAGTTTCAAGATTCTCATGGTTTGTATTATTGTAAAACATGCAAATATGGTGGTGGACTAAAAAAGTTTGCCGAATTAATATCTAAAGATAATACAACAAAATCACAATGAAAACTCTCACAACTAAATTAACCCATTCAAACAGCCCACATTTATTTCTTAAGTCGTGGCCTGGGGTATGCACAACTGAACAATTTCAAATTGTTCCTCTTTCAAGGTTTTAAGCATCTTAGGGCAATGATTAGGAAAGGTACATTCCTATGAGTCCTTGTTGTGAGAGATTATAATGATAATAAAAATTAATGGCATAGAATATGTTGAAAAGAATTATGATAGAATCATTTTCTCGAAGTGGAGTCCAAAAGCTTTTGTGATAGGGTTTATGTGTGGACTTGTTATGGCAATTATATTAAGCGTTTCTATTAGTATTAAATAAAATGAGGGTTGTAACTATTAAATTAACACATACGTTTAAGTAGTTTATTATTATCATAATAATAACATGGTAAAAACAAAATGCAAAAGATGTGGTTGGAGTTGGTTTCCAAGAGTTGATGATCCAACTTCATGTCCTAAGTGTAAAAGATACGATTGGAATGTTGATGTAAAAGATATGCACAAAAATGCTGATAAGAACATTACTAAGATTTTAACTAAATCTGAGGACAAAAAACATGACAAATGAAACAAACCCTTACAGATACAGAGAAGTATCCGCACAGGACATCCTACAAGCTACAATAAGCGATTGTAGGGAGAGAGAGAACCTAATAACTAAAGAATTAAACGCAGGGTGTAGATAATGTTATATTTTAACAACGAAAAGGGAGGTAAGAAAGATTAAAATGGAAGACGAAAGTCAAACACAAGAATCCAATACTGAAACTAATTATCTTAATTCAACTGTTGGCAATAATGAAGGATCTCAAGGTTTAGATCCAAAACCAGTAGTAATTGCTAGCATTGTTATCCAAACTAAAAACAAGGAAGATAAAGTTATGGACAATCCTTTGGTACAAATTCATTGTAAGCATCCAGATAAAGAAGAACTCCTTAGGTTGACACAGGTTCAAAGAATCCGTGATAGTAAGATTCTCAATACTGCTTTGTTTATATCAACAGATAAAGAAGGAAGATTTTACAAGGATTCAGGGATTGCTTGCTTATTGGAGTTCATGAAAGTTTCAAGCCTTAAAGAATTAGAAGGATTAACTATGGACACTGTTAAAGAGTCAGAGACTAGCAAGTATATGTCATTGAAGTGTTATTAGATTAACAACTATTAGCAATTATTAATACTTACGGATTCACTCATCACAATTTTTTCCGATGAGTATCAGGGTGAATAATAGTAAAATATTATTCTCTCATTGGGCTTCCAATCGCCCAAAAGAAAAGGTTACTTCTGTACCTTTTTTTCATTGACAGCCGGAAAGACGGCAGGTTGGGGCGTGGTAAAACATGCCTCTGCCCTAGCGTGGTATTCGTAATATAACGCTGTTCGATAACAACGGACGAGCCTAAGCTTAGGCAAGAGAGCCTAGAGAAGTAACGGATACGGAGCCGACCACTCTACTAGGCTCTTTTATACTCACAATGATACAAGAAAAGCACAGGTGCAAGAAATGTAACTATGAACAGGATGCCCCAAAAGGGTCAGTTGTTTGGTGTCCGTTCTGCAAACCACGGGTAAAAAACAAAATGGAAAAAATGAAACCAGAGCTACAAAGAATAATGAAAAAGGAAATGCAACTTAACCTGGGGTATTTCAAATGACAACTGAAAAATCACCAGCTGAAATACAAATAAAGCAATTATTGAAAGAGTGTGAGGATATTGTTGATGATAGCTATTTGACTACAAACGATGCAAGAAGAATTATGGATAAAGCTTATAAATTGTTACCAATTTGCGAACGATTAAGGACATCAAGAGATAGTTTGAGAGATAAGTATAGAAAGTTAAGAATTACGCTTAAGCGTGGGAAGGTGAAGAAATGAGACACTGGAAAATAACCTTGGTTCTAATAGTTGGATTATTTGGGGTGACATTTAGAGAGTATTTGCCAGAATATGTAAAGTTGTTATTTGTATTGATAATAGTTGGTGGAACAATGTGGGCTGCATTAGATAATAATTATACGTCAAGTAAGCCAAAGGCGAAGGGGGTAGAATATGGGAACTAGATATTGGATTACTGGAGTTCAGTTAGGAATGTTTATAAACAGTAAAGACAACGTGAGGTTTGTCCAAGAGATTATGGATAATCAGATGATTGATACGCATCCTGAACCAAATCACAATAATACTCAGCAGGAAAAGACGGAGATTCCCATAGACCATCAGTCAGCAGTTCATGTAAGTAGTTCCGAGGAGTTTGTGGATAGGAGTGAAAAAGGTTCTGCACCTGCTGAGGCCCGTAAGGGTTGTGGAAAAGAAATTTGTCAAGTACCAGATATTCTCGTATGTGGTGAAAGGATAGAATTCTTAAATAAAACAGTTTACTGTGATGAATGTACCGCTAATCACGATAAAGTGAAAGATGGAGGTGAAAATAATGGTTGAATGTAGTTGTCAATTTACAAAAAGAAATGAGAAGGGTGAAGTGATTGAGAAAGGATGTTATAAAAAAGCAACAAAAAGATGCCAACATGGTTTTCGTAGTTGTCCAAAACATTTTCATGGTTGTAATAACGAAGAAGAAATTTCGTTTAATGCAGAGGTGAAAGATGTCAGTTAAAAAGAAAGGTAATTTTGATATGCAAAGACAAAGAGGTCTTAGGGGTAAGACGGGGATACCATTACAGAGGTATGATGATTCTGCATATAATAATGTAATAAAAAAGAATTTTAGAAGTAGGCCAATTAAGAGGACTGTTTCCCTTAATGCAGAAGAGGTGAACAATGGAAAATAATGTTACAGTTGGTGCGTTTCATCAAAGGGAAAGAATCTTCATTATTGCATACCCCCACCGCAACGGGAAATCAGATGTGTCCCTCAATGAGGGAGAGAGACAAGGGGTCGTGGATGAGATTTCCAACCCCAATGACGAAAGACAAAAAAGGAGTAGGGAAGATGAGATTCGACATAAGGAGTTTTCCAACTCCAGTAGCTTCAGATGCAACAACAGGAGCGATAATAGGGAAGAACGACAAATTCAAAGTACTGGAGAGCGGGGCAATGAGGAAGATAAATCAAAACGGAACGGACGGGAGTATAGGTCTGGCGAGGTTTGCGAAGTTCTTTCCGACTCCGAACGCATCAGACCATCGGAACAGGGGGAACCCAGAAGACCCTTGCATTCAGAGAAGGAAGGATATGGGGAAGCAAGTAGGTTTGACGATGACAGTATCTGGAGAGCTGAACCCGGACTGGGTAGAGTGGCTGATGGGATTCCCAATAGGGTGGACAGAATTAAATGCCTCGGAAACGCCGTCGTCCCACAATGTGCGGAAGTCTTCGCAAGAGCAATCAAAATGAAATTAAGTTCGCAGAATCTAAAGAATCAGAAGATAAAACATAGCCCACAACAGAGTGCCAATGGTCTGCAGACTGTAGCAAATAGTGGAATGGATAGTTCCGTTGAGCTACCTGGAACTATCTCTTCTGATACTCATAATCTAAATAAGGAGAATCAAAATGTATAGTTATCTACTAAATAATCCATATCCAACACCCTTGAGTTTTACAACCCTAGTTGGTCTTCCAGTTAATTTTCGTCGTTCTCTTGCGTCAGCTAGTGCCTGCCTTTTAGATTTTTCAACGTCGATTAATGATAATTCTTTACCATCGAATTTTCTTTTGTGTTTAAATGTTTTACCATTTATAGAAACTGTCTTTTCTCCTCGTTGCGGAAAATTAATAGTAATTGCCATAGTAAATAATAGAAATCAAAGTTTAAATAATTTTCGGAGAAAAGATGGAGTTTAAAATAATTGGAAAAAATCCACTTGTATCTATTTTTTACAAAGATTATAGAATTACGCAAGTTGTTACTGTGCGTTATGCTAAACAATTAATTTATGACTATAAAGAGAATAAGCTTAATGCATTTTGGAAATGGAAATTTAATAATGCGATGTCATTTCATGGAACTGATATTCTAAATAAAACGACGGAGGATAACAATGGAAAAAGACTACATAATTAAAGATGAAGATGAATTAATATTAAATGGATTTCAATTAAGAAAGTGGAAAAAGATGATTATTGATGATTATAAAAAATCAGAATATCCTTCAACGCTTCATAGAAAAGCGAGAAGAAAGGGTTTTATTGAAGCAGTTGAAGGAATAAAGCAATGGATAATTAATGAGGGGGTACTTGACCCAGAACCTTGTTGTCATGGGATTAGAATTATAAATATAATAAATAAATTAAATGAATGGAAAAAACAGGGTGATAAGAGATATGTTTTAGATAAAAAACATTTAGATTTTATAAAACAAATGTTAAAAGAGGGTTATTCTAAAAATCAAATTGCAAAAGAATTAAGTGTTAGTATTGCAACTATAGTTTACTGGACAAACCCGAAACATAGAAGAAGACAATTAGAGAAAAATTCTACAAAAAGGTTTGATAAAAAACTTAAAGAGTTTGATGCATTAAATATAAAGAGGTTTGCATAAATGATTCAAGGTTTATTTAATATAAGTGTAGTAATTGTAATTCTATTAATATTTTTATGGTTACTACAAATAGATAGATTTCTAAAAAGTTCGCAAATTCATGGTTCTGGGAAGGTGGAAGTATGAGTAGAATTAATATAAACGGAATAGAATACTATGAATGTCTTGATTGCGGACATTGGACAAATGGTTTATGTAAGTGCAGAGAAGAAAGTAAATCAAGGGCGATTGTTAAATTATTAAACATGTGCCGTAAAAAATATAACATACCAATGTTTGTTACGCCTTATACAGGGAGTGGGAAGCAATGAAATTACATTTAGGATGCGGGGTTGATAAAATGGACGGGTATGTTAATTGTGATAGATCAGAATTAGTTAATCCTGACAGAGTAGTAGACATGGAACAAAAATTGCCATTCAAAGATAATTCAGTAGATGAAATATTAATGAATCATGTATTAGAGCATGTTGTTAATTTTATACCATTAATGCACGAGTTGCATAGAATATCTAAACATAAAGCAAAGTTGATTATTAGAACTCCATTCTATTCTTCATGGGGGCAGTTTAATGATCCAACACATATAAGATTCTTCACACCATACACTTTCGACTATTTTAGGAAAGGAGTTTATTCGCATGAGGTTAATTGCAAAGTTGATATGTTCTATCTCAAAAAGATTAAGATAAACTTTGGGATAGGGCCATCATCAAAATTAAACCCGATAATAAATCCAATAGTAAATTTTAATCATAAAATATATTGTAGATTATTTGCATGGATATTTCCATGCTCTGAAATATATTATGAACTAGAGACGCAGAAGACTTCAAAGGAGAAAAATGGGATTTAGGGTATGTAAAGAATGTGGAAAAGGTGAAATGATAAGGGAGTGCAAAAATCAATCAGAATTTTGTCAGGTTTGTCAGAAGCGTATTTACCATATTGGTTATATCAAAAGGCCTGAGATTAAGATTAGAAGAAAAGAATATTTAAAAAAAAGAAAGGACGACTTAGTTAAGACGTAGCTATACTTAAAATTATGGTACATAAAATGGTTAAAAAATACAACGAACGATGGGATTCATATTATGATGATGAAAAGGACATTTGGTTAGAAGAGCCATGCCAGTATGAAGATTGTGAATATTGTAGCAATAGACCAAATAAACCAAGTGCGTGTAAATTATAACATGGGAAACGAAGACATAAAGACAGCCAGGAGATGTATGGATTTCACGAATATTAAATGTGACAATAAAGATTGTATTAACGAATTTTGCCCTTTAAATAAAATATGGGATTCGTCTAAGCCTTAAAATACGATGGAACTATCACCTTGCCCAAAATGTAACTGCATGACAAAATCAATAAGACTTGGAAGAGCTAAATATAAATGTGGCAAATGTGAGGGAGACAAAAGCTTATCTGATGTCTTTTACTACGAAGCTACGCATAAGGCTTGAAATCCGAATTATACTTGACATGTCGGGATAAGATAAGGTACGAAAAAGTCCTCCCTTCGGGGAGGCATTATAATAATATGGTAAAAGAACTAAAACAAAAATGTGAATGTGGACACGCCAAAGAAGTTCATGCTCCAATATCATTACAAGGGATTTATAATGACAATAAGGATGAATACGATGGAGAGTGTTGCGTTCAATATCGTGGAAGGGATGGATATATTAAATGTTGCTCATGTATGCAATTCAAACCAAAACCAAAAACAGGTTATCCTGGAGTTCGAATATTTAGGAATACTGGTTCACAATCTGATTACTAAACGAAAATGGAAATAAATCAACATAAAATAACAGTAGTACATGTAGAAGAAAAAGTAATTAAGATATTTGATAATTCAAAGGAAGCTTTATTGTTTGCAGAAGGTGCAAAAGTATTCAAAGCCAAAGTAAGTGTAGACCCGTTATATAATTTTATATATCTGTATGCACAACCGAGACGTCTTTGAACTAAAATGTGTAATTAGACGAAAGGTTTATAAACCTATTAATCCTATAAAACCTATGGTAAAAGAAACACAAGAAAAAAAATTAATTCTTCAAGTAAAGAAGTCTAATAGGGGACAAAAGAGAGTAACTATACCAAAGAAGATTGATATTATTGAAGGAGATTATGTGGAGGTAATTAAGCATGAATGAACAAGAAAAGAAAATGTTAAGGTGGAATTTTGATGCCTTAAGTTTTATTTTAGAGAATCTTAATATAACTTCTACTAAGGAAAAGGAAAGGGATGATCTGCTTGATGATTATGATAGGATAAATATTGATTCGGAAGTTAATAAATCTGGGATAACTTTGCCAGAATATGTTAAGGAGTCAAGAAATGCATTCGCAACAGAAGGAAGCGTTAATCAGGGAGAAAAATGTATTGAATGTGGACAATTGATTGGAACTAAAAACCAATGTAGTCAATGTAAAGAATTTCGTCTTAGTGAAAGTAAACGAAGGAGGCAATCAATAAATCATACTTAAGGCACAGGAAGTTCCTACAAACACACTTTTAATGTAAAACACTTCCCGCCTTTCATATTCAAGGCAAAGAGAGTTCCTATAAAAAACTTGGAAATTACTCTCCGCCTTTCACTCAAAAATAAAATGGAATCAACAATAAGACTATTCAAAGCGTTACCAATAAGTAACAAGAGAAAGAAGAATCCAACAAAGTCAATTCTAGAGAAAACAATCCCGTTAGGATTTATATTATCTCCAGAGGTAGTTTCTAATTATGATATTAACGATCAATTAATCAACACAGTATCAGAAGAGATTGGATTAACAAAAGAGCAAATGAACAATTCATTTCATAAGTCCTGGAAGAAAGTTAAAGAAGCAAGTATGGAACAGCTTGTATTTGAACAGATAGTTCATTACATAACAACTTACGGATTTGAAGAGTTTGGAATTTATAATGATGAGACAGTTTATATTCCTGCTGAGAAATTAGAAATACCAGAACTAAAAGAAGGAAAAATAAAATTAACTGTAATTAAGGGATATACTAATGATGAATTAAAAGAAAAGTTATTAAAATTCCTACAGTCTGGAATCGCATTAAAGGAAGAAACAACCGAAGATGTAATTGAAGTTGCGGAACTTGTTGGAATCTCCGGAAAGGAAATAGAATCAATCAACAACAAAGAAGTAAAAGTTAGACTTTATGATGAGCTTGATAAGATACCAGAGAACCCAACAGAGTTCTTAAGGTATATGATATTCAAAACAACTGGAACTAGTTTATTAATAAAAAGTGATGCAGTAATCGCACAGATAAAAGAGAATGCAGTGGCAAAGAGTGCTTTTCTATTTAGAAAATATAAGAACACTTACGGACTAGGGAAGTTATCCGAAATATTTTATAGATTCAAACCATTATTCTTAGCATTCAAAGAACACAATCCCAATAGAAAGATAATTAATAAGCTTCGTAAACTAGCAAAGAAGAACCATAAACCAATGAAAGAAGATTATCTTAATACGGTTACTCGGAGATTAAGCGGATCAACATTCAAGAGAGGGGTATTGAATAAGGAGCAGTTAGTTGATGAACTCAGTAAGGCCAATGTCTTTAGAAAAATTAGACTAGCATATGCTCTTAATTTTAGAACAAAAGATTCAGACTCAATTGTTTATAGAATTAGAAATGGGAAAGCGTTCCCGACAGATTTCAACTTCACAAACAAGAAGGGGGCAAAGGAAACATTGTCAGTAGTATTAGATTCAATAGTGTCAGACATTAAACAAAATGTAAAGGGAAAGAAAATCTATATCCCAGAGAATATGCACTACACATTACCTGCAACTGAAAAGATGTTTACTGGCGACTTACCATCTGGAAGTTATGTATCAATACCAGAAAATTTAATCTGTGGAGTTTACTGGGGCCAAGAGTCAGGAAGTAGAGTTGACTTAGATTTATCTGTAATAAGTATGCAGGGTAAGATAGGATGGGATTCCGCTTATCGTTCAGAGTCAAGAGATGTTTTATTCTCTGGAGACATGACTAGTGCACCAAGACCAAACGGGGCAACAGAATTATATTACTTCAAAAAGCAGCCAAAGAATCCATATTTAATGATTGTTAATTATTACAACTTTAGTGAAGGAGATAGTTGTGACTTTAAAATAATAGCTGCAAGTGAAGATGCACAAGGATGGAAACAGAATTATATGGTAAACCCTAATAATATTGCATGTTTAGCAAAGACTAATATCGACAAGAAGCAGAAGATACTAGGATTAGTTGTACCTCAAACAAACGGAATAAGATTCTATTTCGCCGAAGCATACATGGGAGCAGGAACGAGTTCAAGTTGTTCAACTAAGACTACGCAGACAAGAAATTACCTTTACAACTTTTATACTAACTCAATCGAGTTAAAAGATATTCTTGAAAAAGCTGGTGCAAAATTTGTTAAGGATGTAGAAAAGGCAGATATTGATTTATCTCCAGAGACATTACAGAAAGACTCAATAATAAATTTACTAAAGTGCGACGCATCCTTGGGAGCTGACGAATAATGGAATCAATAGTGAGGCAGGAGATTTATGAGTCAATAGAAGACGGAGTAATCCAAAAACCCTTACAAGAAGCAATACAAGAAGCAAATAGACTAATGGATGAAGAACATATGGGTTGTTTTAAAGCATCACAACATATTACTTTTTTCTGTGACATAACGAAAGGAGAAGCATTAAGGTTATTACTAAACTATCGTACCAAGTGTCTTTATCCAAAATCAGATTTTGCTTTAAAAAAGGGCGTGTTCTCGGAGGTTTCAGAATGATAACGGAAAAACAGCTCATTAAAAATATGAACGAATCATATAATCGTGGGTGGAATCATGCAATAGAAGATAGTGAGATTTCTTGTATAAACACAGCGTTCGGGGATTGCCCCAACCAGGAGAAAGGAGAATGATACAGGAAGACTATCTTATTCTGTATTTAATGATAAATGCAGTTCTAACATTATTCAATTTTATTATGATTTGGAGATTAATCTTTATACACGACGCCAACTGCACCTTAGACGAAACGGAGGAATCACAATGAGCCATTTTACAGTATTAGTTATTGGGGATAACCCGGAAAAGCAATTAGCTCCATATCAGGAGTATGATTGTCAAGACGACTTTCCAGAGGAATGCTTAGAGTTCGAGAACATAGAAGAAGAATACCGTAAAAAATATGATACGGAAAGTAGAAAAATAGAGTATTGTGAGTCCCATTCATCATGGGGCATGGAATTATCTGAAGAAAATTTTACTAAAATTAAAAATATAGAAGTTGGTGAATCAATTGATTTAGAGCTTAAAGGTAAAGGAATGCATTATTTTACAGAGGAAAAATTATATAATTGTTATTATCCCATAGATGGGAAAAGATCAAAAGATGATTTCTGGGTTAGAGTTTCTAAAGTTTTAGAAACTAATCATCCAGATAGAAATATATGTTTTGAAGGTAAAATAAAAGTTATGAAAACATCTAAACCAAATGATATACCTCTAAAAGAGTATTATCCAAATTTTCCAGTATTCCTTAAGGAGTACGCTGGTTACGAGAAAGACAAAAAGAATGGAGAGTATGGTTACTGGCATAACCCAAATTCAAAATGGGATTATTATAGGCTTGGCGGTAGATGGAATGGATATTTTAAACTAAAAGAAGAATTCAGAAATGAAGGCAAGGTTGGAGAAGCAAGTTGGGATTCTAAAGAAGCAGAAACAATGACAACGGATCAAGCTAAAAAAGAACATATAGATTTTTCTTTAGATAAAGAAGAATATAAGAAGGCACAAAGATTTTGGGAAATTGTTATTGAAGATTCTCAACTTAAAGAAGGAGAGGAAGAACCATTTAATATGTATAAAAAGAGTTATTATCTTGAGAGATTTAAAACAAAAGAATTCTATGCTAAAACTCGGGCTGGACCATCAACTTATGCTGTGGTTAAGGATGGAATTTGGTATAAAAAAGGTGAAATGGGATGGTTTGGATGTGGTAGTGATTCTGCAAAAGAATCTCATGAATGGGATAAAGATTTTTACAATAAATGGATAAAGGAGTTGCCAGAAGATACTTTACTTAGTGTTTTCGATTGTCATATTTAAAATGGTAAAACTATTCGTAAATTGTAAAACAAGCGACGAGGTGGAAGAATGAGTTTTGAATCCATAAATGAGGCACTTAAAATATTGATAGACAGACATAGGGATGAATTTGAAGGAATTCATAGAAGAATTGAAAGAGAAATAAAAATACATGGTGGTATTCTAGTATGATATTCGCAATTTTAGTGAAGTCAGAACAGGGGGTGTCAAATGCCATGCCCAATACATAAGGAAGGATATCTGGATTCAATTCGGAGGCACGATAATGATAATGACGATAATGATGATACACCTGATGCCAACGACGCAAATGTATTGGGAGATGAACAATGACCAGTTTGACAATTTTATTAACACTACAAGCTTTGACAATTTTATTAACATTACTAGCATTAGCAGGAAATTTTCTAACCATATATTTTGCTCATAAGGCTGAAGAAGCAGGAGAATGGGAAGAAGACACAGATGTATTGGAGGGCGAAAGATGAAAGAAGAAATAAAATACAAAAGAATAGGAAGAGTAATGCCCAAAAATAATTTAAAGGATTATTATGAAGCTCATTTTTTTCACATTATACCAATCTTCGGTATTGTTATTACCTCTTTTATTAATATGGTGGTTGGTTTTGCAGGAGAGACATATCCAATTGGTATGTCATGGATAATCTTATCGTGTTTTGTGGGTTTAGGGGCAATTGAATTTATATTATATCTGGAGTATTCAGAGGTGAAGTATGAAAAATGGGAGATTAAGAAAAGATGATATTCGTAAATGTTGGGTTTGACGAAACTGGAGATAAAGATGGAAGATAAATGGTGTAATCATTGCAATAACACGGGTAAAGTATGGAGTTCTTTTTTGGGAAACTTCGTGCCCTGCGAGACTGAAAACGAGTGTGCAATATATGTGGAGGAAGGACAATGAAATTAACAAGCAGGACTACACCACAAGCAAGGAATTATCAATGTGATAGATGTAAGGCAATTAAATCTCATATTAATATGTATAATAAAGACATTTGTAATGATTGTTACGCCGAAGATGGGGTAGGTGAACAATGACAATAAGTATGGACATAGTAAAGTATTTTAGGAATAACGCCGAGCTGATTCAACAGGGGCAGGGAAATATAACAATTAGTTGTCCTAGGTTATGGGAAATGTCTGATACAGAATTTTTAGATACATTCGTGAACCATGCGAAATCGGAAGGGGGGAAAAATGGAAGATAAAGAAAAGATAGAGTTTTTGATTAAGAAAGTAACAAAGTATAAGTTAATAGGAATAGTTGGTATTGCCATTCTTTTTCTGGTTGTTATGATGTTTTCGGTATTGATGACAGTTTCTAATAATTCTGTTAATAATAAAGGGGTTTTGTATTGTGAACTTGCAAATAAAAACGCTGATGTAGCAAATCAAATGATTCCTTATTTTGAGATGTATATGGATGACAGTATCGAAACTGTAGGTAAAGTTAATCAAACACTGGCTCATTTATTAGAATTAAGATTAATTGGAAGTAGGGGACTTGAGTTGCCAACATTAGATTGTCCTATCGAGAAATGTGATAGGCCTTTTGCTGGTCCAGTAGATAAAGCAATGTGTGATTTAATATTAGAACTAAAATACGACACCTTTCGAGACTTACCCGAATAAAATGGCAAAAGAATATACAAGATACTGCGATGTTTGTAAAAAAGAAATAAAGAAACTGTATGATTTTGGTGTTACAACAATTTACCAAAGAATTAGAGTTGGAAGAGGATGTATGATAAAAGACTATGAAGATAATAGTATTTATAATCTTGTAGAAGAGAAGAAACCTGATGATTATGATTCTTATGGAACGAGTTGGAATAATGATAAGGATAAAGAATTTAGTTTCTGTTGCCCAGATTGTTTATTTAAATTCCTAACAAAAATATACGAAGACACTTACAACTCATCAATAGAATCTATAAAGAAGAAAAAGGTTGAAGATATTGATATTACTTTTAAAGAATTTAAGAGAAAATTCGGAGAGAAAATCTCCTTCTTCACAAAAATACAAACTAAATTCTCTAAAGATTTTTTTAGAAGTAACCTACTTGCAGAAATAAGGGATTTGAAAAAAGAACTAAATAAGATGCAGAAAAAGATAGAAGAATCGAAAGACGACGTGAAAAAGAACTTACCCGAATAAAATGGAATTAGAAATAAGCGACAAGCAATTAAAGAGAATCCAAAAAGCTAGAGAGTACATTGGAGAGGTTAAAGCGAATCCGTTTACAAGGGAAGAAATAGAAAGAATATATAAACTACTAATAGAAAGAAAAGCTCCATATGTTTCTACTGGATGTTTTAAATTTTATTTATCAAAAACAAAAAAGAATTTTGTAGCAAAATTTGATAGACCAATAAAACTAAATTTCGCAATAAGAGGAAAAAATGAAAGCTAAAACTAAATTTATTAAAATGTTTTATAAATTACCAGAGGTTGCAAGAAAGGAATTGGTTTTTGATGCTTATGGTGATAGACCAATGAGCTTAAATGTTATTTGTTTAGAGATTAGAAACGATACTAAACTTGGCAAAGCATGTCTTCATTTATTAGGATATGAGGACGACGTGAAAGAGGTAGAAGATGAATAATCGGAGAGAAGAGTTTATTGTAGGGATGTCTCTATTAATTATATATCTATATGCAATGACACTAGGTGTGGTATTTGGAAACTTAGCATACATAAGTTTCCTGATAACAGGAATTGGAGTGTTTATATTTTTGATATATAGATCGCTTAAATTCGCAAAAGGGAGAAAGAGCGATGGATAATAATTATGGTTTATGTGGAGGAGGACTCCCATCAATGGCACCATTCTTTTGGGTAGCAGGAATAGCCATGTTTATTTTACTTTGCTTTGCAGGATGGTCGGAGTATCAAGAATCACAAACTATTTATGAAATGCCAAATGGGATTATGTGTGAATCAAAAGTAATGCATGGTGGCGGATTATTTTCTGGTTCATCTACATTTGAATTTAGAGACTGTGAAAATGGTGAAAAATATATAAATCCAGAACACTTTTGGGAGAAAAAATGAATAAGAAAAAAGATGATTATTCAAATTTTTACATAGGAATGATTATTATTTTAAGTGTTATACTAATAGTAATAACTGTTTTGGAAGCTATAGAAGAAATAGAATATATAAAACATTTACAAAGTGATTTAAATTTCATGAAAGAAACTGGGGAATTTATAGTATATGAAGCAGAAATTATAGGCTATTGTGCAAAAATATCAAATATGAGTAATGAAGAGTTGCTAAAAGACTTTACTAATCATAAGGCAAATGAGATAATAAATGGCATGTTCGCATTAGGAGAAGAAAATGACTAAATATTGTACATATCTAGCATTCATAGGTTTCTTTATATCAATAGTTGGGGCATTTACATCTAATGATAGTATTTGGATATTTGGAGTCTTATTAATATTGATGGCAATAGCATGGTTATTTTTAGAAACTCCACCATTTACATTAAACAACGACGTAAACGTGTCAAATGACGGAGGAGAAGAATGAAGGTTAGGGAATATGAAACGAAGATATTGGATATTTGTCCAGATTGTGGTAATTCTTTAATCTTAAACATTTGTCATGATTGTGAAGTTAATTGGAAGTTCCCAGAAGTGGAGGTCGGCGAATAATGGTATTGTCAAGAATAGTGGAAGCGTGGATTATTATAATATTTTTATTTTACGCAATATTAGAAGATTGGTTATTTTTATTAGGAGTACCATTAATACTGTTTATAGAAATAATAATTGGGATATGGGATAAGTTGGACTCTGGAATATGGTTTAATTCTATTAAAGAAGATAGGGAGAGATTAATGAAATATTTTAATATTGACTACGTAAAAAAGGGAGATGAAGTAAAATGAAAATGTCTACGTATGGAATAATAATGTGGTTTGGTTCTGTATTATTATTTGTACTAGCACCATTATATGACTCTATGTTTGTGGAAAATCTATATCCAAGAGAGTGGGCATACGTTGGTTTTGCAATGGCTTTTCCATTTTACTTATTAACTAAATTCATTGAAGATGGCGACGTATCTACGAGGAAACCAGAATGAAAGAGGGATGCGGCATGTATATGGTAGGAATAACATGCGGAGACATAGATGCCATAACTGGAGAACCATATTTATGCCAGGACTGTGCAATAGAACGACGTAAGTCTAAACGTTCAGGAACAGGAGATAGAAAATGATATGTAAATGTAGACGTATTGAAGAATATTGGAATGCTACTGGTGGAAGTGAGTGTGGACACTTTACAAGAAAAGATATAATAGCGTGTTTAGTTATTGGATCTATTCCAATATTAGGACAACTTGTGTCAATATTATGTTTAATTAGGGCGTTTATTGTATCAAGAAATAAGGAAAGAGTTCCAGTAGAATTTCGCAATATTAAAAGAGGTCGAAAATGATAGGAATAATTATTAGATTTGTTATAACATCTATAATATGGATATTATTTTCAGTGAGCCTTAGCTTTAATAGACCAATATTAACATTTTTATTATTGGTATGCTTATTATTTGCAGTACCTTGGATGTGTTTTTCAAGAACATTTGATAATATTTCTATAATTAAAAGTAAGGGAAAGAAAAAATGAAAGATTTTATTATTACTTGTCTATGGATGGCATTTATAGTTTTATCTTTATGTATATGGCAGGGAGTTTTTACTAATGTGTATTCAGTAATGTCTCTTTCTTTTATTGGTCTATTTTTAATAGGGTATCATATACGTAATGGAACAAGTAAACTTAGGAAAGTTGGGTTATTATGAGAATTCGTAATTTAAATCAAGGGAGTAAGAAAAATGGATAATTTAACAGGGCTAGACATTCTATTCATAATATCATGCGAAATTCTCGTTTACATTATAGGAATATTTACTGGATATGCATGGAGAAAACATGAAAACTAAATGTCCTTATTGTAATTATATTGCAGATCAACATGAGACTTTGGATAATTTAAATCCTAATGCTATCCCAAAAGAGGGAGAAATATCATTTTGTATTAAATGTGGAGGGGTTAGCCAATTTTTTAAAGATGAACTAATAAAAATTGATATTGAATCACTTGACGAAGAGATTAAAATACAGATAAAAGAAATAGAGATGGCCTGGGTTAAAACTAGAAACTTAACAAAATTTCGCGATATGAAAGAATCAAGAAATAAGGTGATGGAGAATGACAATTAAGAAACAGATGTTTAAATCAGCCTGGCTCGAAGCGGCCATACAAATATTAGGTATCGGAATTACTTCTTATTTAGTAGACTTTCTTGGTTATATGTACCTAATAACAGCGGTTTTTATGTTTTTTCTCATAAGATTTTACATAAGTAAATATTGGATATTTGAAGAATAAAGGTTTAAATAAAGGTTTATCTTTTAATATTAAGAAGTAATATGGAACAATCACAACAAAGAGACGTTAATAAGAAAGGTTTATCTTTAATGCAAGTTCCAGGGAAAGAAGGACTTTTTCAAGGTATTAAATCTGATGGTAGGAGATATACAGTAAGGGCAGATAGGCATAGATACTTTTTCCCAGATGAGTGGATTAAGTTTTTGGCATGTTTGAAACCAAATAAAAGAATACTTTTTGAAACATTATTACAAACTGGTGGAAGAATTGATGAAGTCTTACATTTAACTCCTGATGATTTTATTTGGGAAAATAATTCTGTTACACTAAGGGTTACAAAATCTAAAGCTAAAAAAGGCGAATCAAAAATATTGGGTGGTCAAAAAAGATCTTTTGGTGTTTCTAGTCAGTTTTGTAGAAAACTTAGAAAACATATTAGGGATAATAATATACAGGATAATGATCTAATTTTTTCAGTAACACAACAAGCAGTGTTTAAGATGATGAAGAATAGACTTAAAAAAATAGGATTAAATGAATGGGAGTTTTCATTACATAACATAAGAAAAACGTTAGGGATGTGGCTTAAAACTGTTCAGAGGCGTGGTATTGATCTAGACGTTAGTGAGATATGTATGAGATTAGGACATGATTATAATACATTCTTAAAACATTATGGTTCTCCAAGTATATTCACAGACCAACATAGAGATAGAATTATAGAAATATTGGGTGATATGTATAAGTTAAGATGATTTAAACAACATCCATAGGAATATCTTTTAACATTTCGCCATATAATCCTACAGTTTTTCTAGCTCTTTTTTTTATCTTCTTATTTCCTTTATCTTTTCTTTGTTTTCTTTTTTGTTTTTTTCTTCCCACTGATAGAATTAATTGTTCTTTTTCTTCGTAATTTTTCTTCTTCCATCTCCTGTCTACGTAAATTTTCGTCTAATATTTCTGCTCTTTTTTTGATAAATCTTCCAGTAGATTTACTAAATCTTCCAGCTGATTTACCAAATCTTTTTGCAGATTGTAAGAATGATTTCCTGGCCAATGTTGATCTAGGATGTTTTAATGCTCTAATTTCTTTCTCTAGTTTCCTTTTTTCCACAATATCTAATCTTCTTGATTCGTTTTTTAATTTTACATCTTCAAACTTCTTTGAAAGTTTATCACGTTCTTTTCTTAATTGTTCTAAAGATTTTGTTGCCATTAATAGTATATAATAGAAAAAGGTAGTTAATATATTTATTGTTTTAGTATTGTGGAGGATATTGTGGAACGTATTGAGGAACTCTTTTACTTCTTTTTAGAGCATATCTAAAAACAATTATTATTGCAATACCAAAAAGTGGGAAATACCAATACTCTATAATGAGTATTACCATATATTTTATGCCAATGCCTGACATTATTAATAGAATACCAACCAATAATCCAGCAAAAATACACTTAATATACAACAGTATATTACTATTAGGCTTTTTTTCAGGACTATTATTATAAATTCTAATTTTCCCACCCTATAGTAATTAATTTAGTGCGTGCGTGATGCGGTTTTGTATACAAAATCGACAAGAATGAGAAATCAACCATTTTTGAATTCCTCTATTTTATATCCTTTATTTCGTGACAACTTGATGTGCGTATTAACCGATGACACATTCACTTTAAGTATATCTGCAACCTTTTGTTGTGTCTTGTGTGTGCACATTAGTTTCATAACTTTTAATTGTTTATCTGTCAATTTTTTTCTATCTAACGGATCTAGTATAATATCATCTTTGTTTCCTGTTATTCCCTCATCCTTAATCATTTCGTCATATATCTTTTTATTAAGAGCATTAGTGAATGCAAACTTAGTCTTTTCGTAAGGATCTATTATATGTTTAGGTGGAGCACCAACATCCCAATTAACAAGTTTAATCATCTTTTTTTTACGTATAACGAATAAACTATGTTCATAAAATTTCTTCTTTCTTGGATTATATTGTAGTATCTTTGGCCGCATTCTGCTTCTTCCTGTTTTCTTGCTCCATCCCTGACATTCAAACTTAGCATGAAATAATTTTAATGCAGCACTATCAACATAATCTTCATAAGGAGTCGTGAATAATACAATTATATTTTGATGTCTGAATGTAGACAATAGGTGTAACAAGAAACGATTAGTCTTCTTCTGCCAATCACGCCTATTAATATCAGTTTGAGCTTCATCAAAAATACATACCTTTATTTTCTTTTTATTAAGATTCTTAACATCTTCCTCACCACCGTTATTAAATTTATTAACAATTCTCATTAAAGAACTGAACTTAAATGCTACCTGTTCTACTGAATCAAAGTCTGGGTCTAATTTGTGTGCTATATTCAATGCGTTCCAAGAGTTATGTGTAACCATCCAATTGTCCGTCACATACCAATGACTCTTACTATCAAGTTCAAAACCATAAACTTGACAGGGTGAAGACTTACTTAATTTTATGGCACATCTATTAGGATTTAAATAAAAAGTTTTAACATTTCTTTTTTTCCTTTTTATTAAAATTGGTATATGCATGTCTCCAATATAAAGATTTATTGTATAATAATATCCAGTAAATCCAATACTTTTTATTGTCTTTTTTACTCTTTTTATTTCTCCAGTTCTACCACCCAAAGAATATACTAGATTCTTAATATCTTCAACTAATCTTTTAGACTTTTGTGTAAAACTATATCCACCATTTTTCCCATAGTAACCGTCACTATCAATAAGTCCAGCCAATAATCTTTTTCGATAATCAATATCCGACGTTAAAGCATTTTTTGGTATAAATTTGTCTCCACTGTATTTTCCATCTAATCCATTATTCTTTAATAGTTTGGCAAAATTAGAGTTAATTGAGAAATAATAACTTTTTGCTGTTGTATTCTTTTTTTTAAAAACACTCATTATGTCGTAATGTTTTGAAATTTCATCCATTACTATTTCATCATTAGACGTAATTGACAAGTCTTTTTTATTTTTTGTTGATCTAAACATTCCATCACCAATCCAAACTCCAAGACTATATGGTTCTATTTCACAATTATTTCTATTCATAAAATTATTAATAGGAAACGATGAAAATCCTATTTTATTATGCCCCAAAGTTGTTTCTGACATTTTAAAAATTTCATTTGCTGAATATTGCCTTAGTTCTTGTGATGTTTCAATAGTAAATCTTTTACCATTTTTAGTTCCTCTTTTTTTATATCTATAGTAAAGTGGAATTATATGATTATTAGAACATGAATATAATTTTTTTTTAGATTTATTTAATTGTTTTACATCATATGTTTCATTGCAGAACCATTCGTTAGTTTTTATAACTTTTGAGAATACATTTGTTCCATCTTTCTGTGGAGATAATACAAAATCTCCAACTTTTATATCCTCAATATTATTCCAACACCCATCTGCCATTAAGACTTTTGACCCTTTTGGTTGACATTTACCTATACCTGTTTCTCCTGTCAATAATGCGACAAAATTCAAATTGTTTTTAATCCTTTTTCTTATCCATCTAATCCAACTATCTTCACCTTTTTTGTGCATAATAATGTTCTTCATTGTGGTAATTCTTGTGATGTATCTTCAGCAGAAGGACTTAAAACCTTCCATAAACAAGAAACAACCTCTCTCCTCATTTTACTAATTATTTTCAGTGCTTCGTAGAATATTGGTCTCAGATAATATTTTTTTGTTTTGTTTATATTATTTGTTTTAACTATCAAAAAACTTTTATCATTATCTTCTAGTGCATTAAGAGTTTTTATATTTTTAATAAATTCTTTGTATTTTTGTTCACCTATTATATTTTTTGAATTATTAATTAAAATTTGAAAGTCTGTCAGAAACATCGAATAATTTTTATACTGTATCAATGACAAATGTTGGTCTGGTGATTGAATGAATTCAATTATATCTCTACAACCATCACTAGCTAGTTTATCTGCTTGTTCTAACCTTAATAATATATTATATATATTATCTAGCCATTTATCATTTATAGTTTTTTCACTGCTATTTTGAAATTCCATTTTTAATTATCGTCAAGATCATCATCCTCGTCTACACTTTCTGAATAAGTAGATCCTTTCAAATAATCTAAACGATATAATAAACAAGATAATTCTCTAAATAACTTTTTGTTGAAAATTAGTTTTTCTGTTGAACTTATCTCCTTTTCTTTCTTTTCCTTCTTTTCCTTATCTTTTTTATCATCTTCTTCATAATTTTTTTCGTATTTTTCGTATTCTTTTGTCATTACACCATCAAAATGTGGATATAAAGCATCAGCCATTATCTCAACTGATTGACAGAATTCTTTTTTTTTGTCAGTTTCGTAAGTTTTGTTTATAACATTTCCTAAAATAATATGATTCCAATATCCACCAGTAAACTCTTTGGTTGCAATCTCTAATATTCTTTTATAGTGCTGTAAACAGATTTGTTGAAAACTAATAGTATTTTGTGGATTAGTATAATATGGAGCCATATTACTTTGTATACAAAATACTTTATAAATTCTACCATAATGTCTGACTTTTTAAATAATGGCAAATTATAAAAAGTATGATATACAATATATATTAATGAAAAAATATATATTAAGTCTTTTGGTAATAATTTTATTTATAAATTTTACTTCTGCCTCTCTTGGTACGTTTGAACAAAGACAATGTGTTGATATAAAAACAATATTAAATACAACTTCTGTAAACATTTCTACAATAAGTTATCCAAACAGTTCTGTGGCAATTTCTAATCAACAAATGACGTTGTTAGGATCTACAAGTTTTAATTTTTCTTTTTGTGATACTGCAACAATAGGAACTTATATATACGATTATAGAGATGCAGAAGATAATGTTTTTGTTAACGATTTTGTGATAACAAAAAATGGTTTTGATATTACTACTGGTGAATCTTTGCTTTATATGGGATTACTATTCGCAAATATTATAGTATTTTCTTTATTTTTATTTGTTGCTATTACAACACCATTTGATAACATTACTGAACTACGTGGAAGTTCAACAATGGTTGTTCTTAAAGTTACAAAATCAAAATATATGAAAATAATTGCTTCTTGGTTATCTTATGGTGCTTTTCTATGGTTCATAACATTATTAACTGGAATAACACAAAATTATATTAATTTTGTTGAATTAAAAAGTCTAATGACAAACTTATATACATTCTTTTATTTTCTTGGTTTCGGTGTTACGGCTGGTTTGTTATGGTTGATATTTTATTGGACTTGGAAGGATATTATATTCAATAAAGAAATAATTAAATCTGGCAAGGCGGTAATGCGTAAATTATAAAATGGTAGAGGAACCAAAAAATGGTAATGCAAATTGCAGGATAGGAAGATCATTCCACAATGAAATATTAGACATTCAGAAAGATATGTACAAGGAGAAAGGATTCATCTCATCAGAAAAAATAACAAATTTAATAATAAAACATAAAAAATATTGGTTACTTTTAAAGGCCGATATAATTAACGCCAAGGAGGAGGAGATTAATAATGCTAATAGATAAAAGAAGGCAGAATAAAAAGGCATATATTACTTTAGGGATAATACTATTACTTATAATGGGACTAGTAATGATGATGGTTGTGGGTGTTAGCGTTTTTGTCTTCGATCAGGTTGACGCTGGATTTTCTGAAATTAATTTTCAACTTGGAAATGTTTCTTTTAATGAAACTTACGATTCTTCTTTGGGCTTTGGTCTTGCAACAATGAAGACAACTTTTCCTAAGATTGTTAGTTTAGGTACATTACTTGGTATGATTATTGTTTTAATAATGATAGGTTATTTTTCTCCAAAGATAGGAAGATTATGGATAGCATTAGATTTCTTTGTAATAATTGTTGCTGAAATGATAGCAGTTGTTGTAAGTGAATCATTTGAAAGTTTCATAAATTCAAGTCCAGAGTTTTTAGCAATATATAGTACAACTCTGTCAGGTGGTTCAACATTTATATTAACACTACCAATAACAGTACCTATGATTGGTGGATTAGTTATGTTGGCAACTTATATATTAAATAAAAATTTTGATAATCCAGAAAGGTCACTTCAAGATATACCAGGAGAGACATTTTAAAATGAAAAGATTAATAGTATTATTACTTATGGTAATGTTTTTTATTAGTTTATCTAGTGCTATTGAATGGGACAATTATGGAACATATGATAAAGAAACAAAAACCATGACTATTAATAATGGTCTAACTTTCGGCACAGATATAGCAAAGATTAAATTAGATACACCACTATTAAATAAAGTGCCTAGAGGTTATGGTAAGGTTGCACAGTTTACTATAACAAACTATAAAGATTATGATAATGCCTTAAAAATTTTAGACTTTTATGATAAAAGTATTGATAATTCTGTGTTCGATTCAAAAAATAAGTTAATGCGAGATTACGATTATAAAATTCTAAGCTATGAAGAAGTTGATGTTCCAAATTATGAAAGAGTTCAGGTTGGTGTAAATCCTAATAGCAGTATAATTTATGAGTGGAAAGTTGTTGGAACCCGAAAAGAGACTAGAGAGAAATGGACAAATATAGAGATAGCAAACTTTAAGGAAAACGATATAGTAACTATTGGTATTTTTACTGATGTACAAAAATTAGATGTTGTTGAATGGATTCCAAATATAATGGGAGTAAAAATAGATGAATGGGCAGGATGGCAAGAATCATGGAATTTTAATATTTCGGGATATTATAAATTTGATGAGGGTGTTGGAACAACATCAGCAGATGCAACGGGCAACGGAAATGGTTTGACTGATGATGGGACTACGCCAGGCTGGACCTCTAGCGGACAAATTCTAAATGCAACAGATTTAGAAACGGGCAGCACAGAATATTGGATTAATGCCACTGCCTATAATGTTTCTGGTGATTTAACTATTAACTTTTGGGCAAAGCCAGAATCTAGCGTAGCTAATCAAGTTGTTATTTCAAAAGCAACAGGAGGATCAGGGCAAAGAGCGTTTAGGGTTAATCAAGATGTAGGGGGAAATTGGAAGGGATCATCATTTAGAACATCAGGTGGTAATAATGATGTAGTTGGTACTTCACCTGTAGATGTTGGAAATTGGCAAATGGTTACATTCATCGCAAATGGAACAGGAAATTATATTGCAGTTGATGGCGTAATAGAAAATGATAATTTAAATTCAGATCCAAGAGTTACTAATAATGACTTCAATTTCTATATTGGAGAAGATGATAGTAGTCCTTCTTTTGATGGTTTAATTGACGAAGTAGGTATATGGAATAGGGGATTAACTCCAACAGAAATATCTGACATCTATGACGCACAAGTAAATGGATTTGAGAATGGATCTTTTTCTACCGAATTTATATCAATAAATGTAACATTAAATCAACCAGAAAATGATACAAAACAAAACGATACGTCAGTAGACTTTAATTTTACAATATCACCTGCATTACTAAATATAACTAATTGGACATTAACCTCATGGTTTAATAACGGAACATTAAAACTTGAAGAAATTAATACAACAATATTCACTAATGAAACCACCACTATAATATTTAATAATACATTGTTTCCTGACGATATATATATATGGAACGTACAATCTTGTGGAAATTTTACGATTGGGTCTCTTTGTGATTTGTCAGAGAATAGAACGTTCACAATAGACACAATTGCACCAGAAATTAATATAACATCACCAGTTGGTCAAATTGATTATAATTTTATTGGAGGTAATGAAACATTAAATGTAACATTTACTGATTTAGATTTAGATATATGTTGGTATGATTATAATGGTACAAATGTAACAATAGATGGTTGCATAACTGGTATTAAAAATTCTACTAATTTTATTTTAGAAGAGGATAATTTTAACATAACTGTTTATTCTAACGACAGTAGCGGCAATGAGAATAGTTCTTTTATTGAATGGAATTATAAGGTTCTTGAAATTAATCAGACGTTTAACGTGAATACTACTGAAGCTAATACTGAGACATTTGAAGCAAATGTTATACTTGCTGATGGTTTATCAGTTGCTGTAGCAGTTTTAGTTTATAATGGAACAAGTAGTGTTGGAAGTGTAAGTGCGTTAGGGAATGGTACAATGATAAGTGTAGATGATGTTGTTATACCAGGGGTGGGTGCTGATGTTAATTTAAGTTTCTTCTGGGCTCTTCTATTATCGGACTCAACACAAATAAACTTAAGTACACAAAATCAAACAGTCTTTTCATTAGGTATTGATAATTGTACTACTTTTAATATTACGATATTAAATTTTACTAATGTTGATGAAGAATTACAGACGTTACTAGATAATTCAACAATGGAAATTGCTGTTAATATATTTTCATCTGATGAAGATATTTTAGTATTAAATTTATCAGATTCTTTTTCAACAAATCCCACTACAATATGTTTGAATATTGAACTAACAAATGATTCAAATTATTTAATGAATGTTATTGTAAAATATTCGGCAGAAAGTTCTGCTATTGAATATTTTAATATTGTTGATTTTGTTTTAAATTTACAAACAGTTAATCAAAATATAACACTTTTCGATTTAAACCTGTCTGATTCTACAGAATTCCAATTAACATTCACTGGCGTAGACTTCTTGCCAGTGGAGAGTGTTCTGGTATTTGTTGAAAGACAATATATATCTGAAAATGTTTTTAAAACTGTTGAATTACCACAGACAGACGCAAACGGCCAAACTGTTCTACATCTAGTAAGGAATGATATAATATATAATTTAAGGTTTGTTAAAGATGGTGAAACATTAGGTACTTTTGAAAATATAATAGCATTTTGCCAAGATTTTACTATTGGAGATTGTATAATAGACCTATCTTCCATATCTAATGAGAGTGCTTTTGAACAATATGGTGAGTTCGTTGGAATAATATATGATTCTCCACCATCATTCGATTCTGGCACAAATTTAGTATCGTTTTCTTTTGTTTCAGATGATGGAACTCCAAAAACTGTTCAAATGAGTGTTGAAAGAAGAGATATATTTGGTAATCAAACTGTTTGTACAAATGCCGTTATATCAAGTAGCGGAACATTATTTTGCAATATAGGTGTTAATTTAACAGAGACTGTTCTTTTTACAATAATAACAGTAGGTGATAGTGATTTAGTGTTTAATACTGTTGTTATAGATGAAACAAGCTTTGGTGATATTGGTTATGCTATGTGGTTTTTTCTTACGTTAATACTAATATTAATGGCATCAGATTCTAAAAATGCAGTTGTTATTGTAACATTAATAAGTTTTATTGGTGCTTTAAGTATGGGATGGTTCGTTGGTGGAGCAATAGGGGTTGGAAGTTCTGGTATTTGGGTTTTAGTTATATCAACAGCAGCATTATGGCAAATAAATAGGAAGAGGGACCCATAGTGGCAGGATTTAAAGAATTATTTGGTAAATTTATAATGATTGCACTAATTTTATTACCACTAATGAGTATTATAGTAGTATTACAAGACGACAATGATTCTGCTCAAAAATTAGGTGAAAATAATGTATTTAATGAAACTTTTGGTGAATTAATAAATGTAATAGGCAATGCTACGGATGAAGCAGGAGAAAAATATGACGTTTTTAATCAGGAAAACCCCAAACCAGGCTTTGGTTCTATAGTTCTTTTTGGTATAGTATCTGTGGGTAAAACATTTTCAAATGTTATATTTGGGTTTTTTCTAGCAACAATTAAATTACCGTTAATAGTTCTTGGAATACCACCAAGTATATACAATTTAGCAATAACATGGCTTACAGTGTTTGTTATTATAGTTGTATGGCTATTATACAAACTAGGGGGATAAAATGGCATGTGAAATATTAACAGACTTACAAACTTTTGGTGATTTTTTAGTTTATCCTACTGGGTGTAATTATTACTTTTATTTAATATTGTTAGGTTTCCTAATGATAATAATTACATGGTTTTTGTTTAAATCTGAAGAAAAGAAGGTTGGTAAGAGTGATTTTCTATCATCGTTAGCCGTTAGCAATATCGTTGTTAGTGTTTTAGCATCAGTTGGTACATTAATAAAGAATAGCGATGATATACCAATGATACAATCGGACATATTATTGTATTTTATCGCAGTAACGATAGTTGTAGTATTTCTGTGGATCTTTAAGAGTGATTAGATAACTATTTTGTATACGCTGTTTACACATATTTATATATGTTATTATATCATAACATATATGTCAAATAATAATAGTGCAACTGTTTTAAGAAAGATTGTATTGTTTGTTGGTATAGTATTTCTATTGTTGGGAGTATTGTTTGGTGCTCAGATTTTCTCTTTTATATTCGGTAATATTGGTTTAGCTAGTAGTAGTTCAATCCCTTTGGCTACTAATACAGTTATTAATTTAACTAACGTATTTCTTAATGAAACAGGGTTTACTATACCAGAAGCTTCAAATGTTAATTTTACTGGAGGATTCGCAGTAACTAACGCTATTAATACTACAAGCGGAGAAGTTATTCCTGCGGCTAATTATAGCGTTGTTGCATTAACTGGTGTAATTACAAATGGTACAGTAGTTACTTATGCAGCTATAGTAAATTTATCGTATACATTGTCTGTAAAAACAGGAATACAACTTTCTACCGAAAGTGTGAACAATAATTCGTTAAACGCAGTAGTAACTTATACTGAACAAGCAGACACACAACTTAACACAGCAGCAATTGCGATCACATTATTGATATTGATAGCGTTATTCCTAATATTCTGGGTCGCGTTCATTAGACCAATGATGCAACAAAGCAGTGGAAAGACTAGTGGGGGTAACTTCGCATGATATTTCAAAAATGGAGAAGGGGGTATGATTCAAGATGACTGATGATAGAGGTACACAAACCGTTAGGCAGATTGTAGCTTTCGTTGGTATTGTATTCTTATTGCTAGGTGTACTATTTGGAGCACAAATAATGACATTTATTTTTGGACAACTAGGCCCAGCACAATCAGGACTTACAGTTGCTGACCCTGGTTTTAATGAAAGTATTCAGGTCCAGAATAATTCATTAAATGCAATAGTAACTTATACTGAACAAGCAGACACACAACTTAACACAGCAGCAATTGCGATCACATTATTGATATTGATAGCGTTATTCCTAGTATTCTGGGTTGCGTTTATTAGACCAATGATGCAACAAAGCAGTGGTGGTGCTAGTAAGGGTGGAAACTTTGCTTAACTTTATTTGAATACAGGTAATCCCTGTATTTTTTTCTTTTTTTTTCTTTTTCTTTTTTTTTAATTTCTTTTTTTTAATTACGATAGTTTTATAAAGTATTTTGTATACAGAACATTAATGGAATTGACAGATTTTTCTAATTCATTTGGTTTGGCAGGTTTTGATCCTTCTGTGATTATTAATAGAATCTATTATTTTGTTGGTATTTCTTTATTGTTAATTATTTTGGGTATTTGTGTAGCTCTTATATATTATGCAAGAAAAAGAAATAAAGACCACACATCAACTATAAAAATAGGTTGGTGGGAAGAAGTTGGAGAACATTTAGAACCAACTTTTATGGAAAAAGTTGAAGAAATAATTATCCCGGGAACAATACTCAGAATCTTTTATGGTAAAAAGAGAAATATTTGGTTGCCACGGTTTAGTCGTGGTGTTTCAAAAAATTTATATTATGTAGCAAAAACAAAGACAGGTCAAATGGTTAATTTTGCTCTTGGTAATTTGAGTAAAAATTTAAAAGAAGCTGATTTAGAATTTGACCATACAGATATGTTGTGGGCCGCTGAAAATTCAAGAGAATTTATTAAAAAAAATTATACCGATAAAAGTACAACTTGGTGGCAATTGTATCAAAACACAATATCCACTGCTGCTCTAATATTTATAATGACTCTTTGCTTTATTGCAATAATTTACTTTATGAGAGGAATTGTTGTAGATATAGGTGATGTTGCAGCACAACTGGGAGGGATACTAGAAAAGTCTTGTATGAGTGCTCAGACGAGCGGTATTGTGCAATCTGGATAATAATATGGTATATTTAGAATTTATAGTAGTTGGTGGAATCTCGTTGATTGTAGGATTAAGTGTAGGATTTGTTTTAGTAAAATATACAAACATTATTGATAGAATTTCAAAAAAACAAAGGTATAAACAAAAAGTAATAAATGATCCTGAACTACTTTTAGAAAAATTAAAAGAAAATGGAGCAATAACTGATATGGGTAAAAAAGTTGATTTGTCTATTGTGGAAGTTGACGGAAAGAAAGAAATTAAAATTAAAATTGAAGAAGAAGCTGACCAACAGATACAAACAGAAGTTGATAAAAAAGTTAAAAAAATAACTAAGAAGACAATTAAGAAAAAGAAAGTTAGAAAATTAAGAAAAAGTTCAAAGTCTAAAAAAAAGAAAAATATTTAAAGTATAAAAACTTGATTAAGACATGATAAAAATGATAATAATTGTAGGAATATTTTTTCTAATTCTATCAATAGGATTAATCGTTAAAGATTGGGATAAAGATGATGATGTTAAAATATTATCAGAAGATGATTTTAAAGAGATACAACAACCAAACGGTGTAACTCGTGGTACTGTTCCAACACGTGAGGAATTCCAGGCTGTACCAAGAGCACCAAGAGGGAGTAGGGGTGGGACAGGTGGGAAGGCAGGAAAAATTAGACCAACACGTGGAGGGGGAGGAAAAGATACTCAAGCAGAAGCAAAACGTCAAGCAGAACAAAAGCTCGCAGAAGCAAAACGTCAAGCAGAAATTGCTAAGCGTATACAAGAAATTAAACAACAACAAGAACGTAAAGCAAGACTTGAGCAATTACGAATAACATCAAAAGAACGTGAGAGAATTGCAAAACTTAAATCAATATTAATTAAAAGAAAGGCACAAAGAGAAATAAGATCATCTAGGGAAGTACGGACAGGAAACAGATTGAGAATAGAAACTTTGAAAATGGGTGGTACTACAATACAAACCGTAAAAAATCTTACAACAGGCGAAGTAAAGACTACAGCTTTTCAAATACCAAGAGGTGGTGGGACTCCAAGAATTAGTGCAAGAATAGTAGAAAGAAAAAGAGAAGAAAAAAAATTGAAGGATAAAGTTAAAGTTAAGGAGTTAGAAGTAACAGGAGAAGTACAACCAATAGTACAACCAAAAGGATTTATAGCAAGAAATATTAGACAACTTGAAGAATTACGAGGAAAAAGATCCACAAAAAGCATAAGAACACAACAAAAAAATATAAAGAATGAGTTGGAACTTCTTGGACTTACTGTGGTCGAAACATTGGTTAAAGGTGTTATTTCATTGATTACATTGCCAAAAACCTTAATAGATGTAGCAAAAGATCCCACACAATTGAGAAGAATCCCTACAGCTGTTGGAGAAGGGTTGGGAGAGTTCGGACAACTTATACGTATTAGCCCAACAGAAGCATTCGGTAAGATAGGTGGAGAAATATTATTCTTAAAAGGTTCTGGAACAACATTCAGAGTAGTAGGAAAGGTTGGTGGTAGAACAGCAACAAGACTTAATCCAAAATTTAAAAAATTGACATCAAACACAATAACTCTTAAAACAACACAGGGTATTACCAAAATAGAAGTTGGAGGAACAGTAAAAAAAATAGCTGAAACATTAGAAAGACAAGCAACGATAGCTGGTAAGAAAGTTACTGCTGTTTCTGCACAAGCTGACAGATTGGTTAATTTCATTAAAAAATCTCGTATAGTAAGAAAGCCGATACCTAATGAAGCAGAACTACCAATTGCAACAAAAAAATTATTAAAGAAATTTGACGATAGAACAATAAATAAAAGAGAATTGATAACACTTGAAAATAAAGTTAACATACTTGAACGATCTTTCTTCGCAGATCCAAGAGGGAGATTTAGACCATCAAGATTAGGAATCGGAGAACAAAAAGAAGCATCAATCATTGATATTTTGAGTGGTGATGTAACTTTTAAGACAAGTAAACCACAAATTTTGGTATTTGAAAATGTTAAGGTTGCCAAATTTCCAAAAGCATTGAAAGATATTGAAAAAGCATTAAAAACTGGTAAAACATTAACGAGTTCACAAACAAGGCGACTATTAGAGTTTCAATTAAAGAAGACAGGAGAGTTTAAACCTATCGGGGCTTTAACAAAAGAACCAGAAATAACGTTAGCACCAGGTGAAATTATAAAAAGAGTAAAGAAAGTTGGAGTTACTTTAATAAACGGGAAAAAAGTTGACATCGTTCAGGCAAAAGTTGTAAAAGCTACTACTACTACGAAGAAATTGATAGATAAGGCAAGATTGGGAAAGATTACATCAAAAGAAATAAAATCTCTTAGATCAAAGTTAAAGAAAGAGACAGGATTTAAACCAAGAATATCACGGTCTACCAAATTAAGACCAAGAGCAAGATTGCCCAAAAGAGTACCGAAAAGACTGCCCAAAAGACCACCGAAGAGACCACCTATAAGACCCCCAAGAAGACCGCCAAAGAGAATTCCTAAGAGACCTCCCAAGAGACCGCCTAAGAGACCACCTATAAGACCCCCAAGAAGACCAACAAGAATAACAACAAGAATAACACCCCAAACTCCACCAAGAAGACCATCCAAAAGACCGTCAAAGAGACCACCTATAAGACCCCCAAGAAGACCGCCAAAAAGACCTCCAAAGAGACCACCTAAAGTCCCGCCCAAATTACGAATAACAAAAAGAAGAGGAGTAAAAATAATTCCAAAGAAACAACAAGGCTTTAATGTTATTGCAAAACCAATAAAGACATTGAAGGGAAAGAAGGCGAAAAGAGGAATTAGGGTTAATAAAGTTCCATTAACAAAAGAAAGGGCAGAAGATTTGAGAAATTTCGTTGCTGATAATTCACTATCAAGGACTGGACAAATAGTTCCGACAAAAAGAAAAGCACAAACTGCAAAACTTAATTTCCCTAGAGGATTTGCAAAGAAAAGCAGTGTAAAGTTTAGGAATTTTAGAATCAAGAAAGGCAAGAGAGAACCACTTAAAAGGGGTAAAGTAATAGAGAGGGGAGAGAAAGGTAGGAACTTCTTACTAGACACAAAAAGCGAAAAGAAGGGTATAACACTACGAAAGAAGATTGCAGAGATTTCAAAACCTAAAAGAAAGATTAGTGCAAAACAGCGTAAAATCTTAATAAAAAGATTAGAAAAGGCCAGAAGAATAAAAGCAAAAGGGAGAGGAAGATAAAATAGTATTCAAGAAAACCTTATTTAGTAAACCGAAGAATAAAAGGATAGCTAGAATAATAGATATTACAAGTCCGACTGCATTTAAGAGAAGCGTAAGTGTTTTAAAGCGTGGAGGATTAACATTAGAAGAGAAACGTGCTCTTGTTTTGGCACAAAATCGTGCTGCGGTACAATTGAGAAGAAAAAACTTATCACAAAAAGAAATAAAACAGATGACACAAATTAAAAATATTAATTTGCCAAAGGTAACTAAAAAATAATGGAAGAACAACAACTACAAGACGAGATTAATCAATTGTCTAGAAGAACAGAGGAAGCAGAAAATAAGAATGTACAACTTATGCAGGCAATGACAAGTTTGTCATCGGAAAAAATGGACGGTAATTTTCTTCATCATCAAATTTCTACACAAGAATTATTAGAAAAATTGGAACATTTTTATAGAGGAGATTTTCAAGCGGAAGATCAATATGGAAATATTGTTTGGCAAAAACAGAAAGATTCAGACTTAGTTACGTTTAACGAATTTGGAGTAACATCATTAATGGAAATACTTGCAAAATATATTGACAAGAATACTTTACTTTCAAACTATACAGAGAAAAGAATTTATGAAATTATTGGAGATCTTGGTAATGATTTAATTCTTTTTATGTTATGTAATTATAAAAAGATTGGGATGGATACCCACTTTAAAAAAACAAAATTTAGGTTGATAATAACTTCCACTTCTCACTCAATAGAGAATTGCTATAGAAGAGCAATGGACGGAAAGACAATGGAAGAATTAAATCAATCTAAGGTTGTTGGACAATTTGGTAACAGTGGTAATGTTAACCCATTAGCACCTCCAGAAAGAAGACTAAATCCTGTACAAAAATTCTTAGGATACAGGTAATCTTATATATGAAAATAAATATTTTTTTTATTATAGCAATTTTTTTTATTAGTTTTGCGATTGGACAAGTTGCAGATATTTACAATGATTGTGAGATTTATGGTAACTGTATTGATCCTATAGTTTTCGATAACGATACTGCGTTCGTTAACGCTTCAAACTTCTGGATTACGGACATAGGCGTACTTGATACGCCAAACTCAACACAATTTGAAAACGTTGGTGGAACATTAACAATTATATTAAGTTGGCTAAATGGTGCGATTGGAGATGTGGCATGTTTATTAACAGGCTGCACGATGCAGGGAGGCATTGACATGAACAACAACTCAATAATCAATATTTTTGAGCTTATGGCACCAGACGGTTCAGCTATTGCCTTCGGCGATAACCCAATATATTCTTCCTTCTCGGGACTAGATCAGTCTATAGTCATATCTACAAATCAATCATTACCTGCTGGAGAAATAACACATTCATTTTTAGACACTAGAAACAATAGAGTTATTGCTGTATGGCAATCTGGTAAAAATGACTCAGGGCAATACACTAGAAACTCTGGAGGATATTTCCCAGACTTAGGAATAACCAATGCCTCCACACTTACAAACATGGAACAGATGTGGTTCAATTTTGGCATTAATTCATTGGCAGATTATTTTTCAGCAGAAAATAGGACAGCAATCGCATCACTTTACGCTTTTGAATCTCAGAAATTATTTTTACATGATGACATAGGACAAGGAGAGTTATTGGGTGAGGGAATATTTCGTTGGATTGGAAGAGATGGAGACGATATTGATTTATATGAAGCTCCAGTTCATATAAGAGACCAGTTAATAAAGGAATTTGGTTTTCCATTAGGTGCAAATATTACAAACTTTTTTGAAGATTTTGAAATAGCAACCCTTGATAAATTTACTTTAATAACTTCAGGAAAGGGGTTAGATGAATGGGCGGTTGATGCAGATGCAACTGGAGATTGTCCAACTGTTTCAGGGAGTCTAATTTGTATTCATGCAGGTCCTACTGGAGGAAGTGGAGATACAATAATTCAAGCTAACTTCACCACAGCAAATTTATCATTAAATAATCTTTCGTTTTTTATTAATACAGATGGTATGAGTTCTGGAGGAGATTTTGAAGTGACTATGAATAACAATGTTGGTAGTGGAGATGTCTCAATATATTCGACAGTGATAGACGTATTAGATCAACAAATTATTACCTCAATACCTTCTTCAATGGACAACCAAACAGAAGTCACAATGCAATTTATATTTAGTAGTTCTCATCCAATTAGGGCAGATATTTGGGTAGATCAAGTTATTATAAATGCTACGACAACAGCATCATCATTACAAAATATAAGTGTGGAAGAAGGAAAAATAGAATTTGGAGATGGAAGTTGTTTTATAACCCAAGAAGTGATTAACGAAGATTTAAATCAGGAAATAAATATAACATGTGATTTCATCAACATAATTGGAAATACAACTTTTGTTAATGTTGAAGAACAATCATTAAATGTTACTGGTTCAATAACTTTGGGTGGCGAGACAATATCTAATTGGGATAATGTTTCAACATTAGATGATAATGTTTTATTAGTTGATGGGTCGAGAGTGGCTGATAGTTTGAATGTGAGTGGGAATGTGGAGATTGGTGGTGATTTGAATATGAGTGGGGAGTTAACAATGGGCACTAATAACATCAATATTGGTACTGGGACTGCAAGAATAGGAGCACTCGGAGATTTCGAGAGCAGATTAGCTTTTGACGGAGGAGGAACAGCTATTGAAATAATTAATACTGGTGAATTATTTTTTGATAATGGAAATGATTTAATGCAATTTGATTTTTTCAGTGCAAGTAATAGAGTATTAGGTATTGTGAATGATGCTAGTGGAAATATTAGTGTTGGAATTGGAACAGGAGTACCTCAAGCCTTATTACACATACAGGGCAGTGATGACGGCTCAGTTGCAGGGAAGTTTATTATTGGCGATGGAGATGGTGGTGGTCAGGGAAGAAGTATAATTCTTGAAAGCTCAAGTGATAGTAATCTAGTAAGTAGAATATTCTTAGAAAACACTAATAGCGATTTAAGATTTGGTACAAGAGATTTTAGCGACATAATAACTTTAGATGGTGGTACGGGAAACGTCGGAATAGGAACAAATAATCCACAATCTAAATTAGAAGTTAATGGAATATTGAATGCAACAAGCATAACAACAACAGGAGACATTAATATTAGTAATGGTGGTCATTTAGTTATTTATGATAATCTAGGACAAGATGCACAAATAAGATTAGGGAGAGAGATCGCCCAAAATTTAATAATGACTGTTACTGATGTTGATTTAAAGTTTAATTATGTTCAAGATTTAGATGAGGGAAATCCACATCGAGTTACTTTTGACCAAACTGGAACTCCACAATTTAATCTTTCTTCGTATAATTGGAGAATAGATACTTCAGATGAGATGGTTTTAACTCAAACATTATTAGATTTAAGAACAAATGATATGATAACAAATGGAACAGTAAAAGGAGATATGGTAGAGGTTGGATTAGTAACTCCAACAGGAAGATTTGCAATTGGGTCAACTGATAACTCAGACCAAATAGATATTAGACACGATAACACAGACGGATTCATAACATGGGACGATGGAGAATTGAAATTACAATCTACTGAGGGCGGAGATAGTGTTGTTAGAATTAGCAATCCAACTGGTGATGGAAAAATAATAATTAGTAATGATGATGAGGGCACATTTACAACATTGAGAACCAATACGGACGAAATTATATGGGATGCACAAGGTGCGACTGTATTCAAAATAGCACCCACTGGAACAGAAGTATCATTTTTCGAAGATGTGAGTGAAGGTAATGATATTGGATTAACAATAGAGGGATTCAGAACGGGGGATGCTAGCAGAGCATTAAGAATACAAGTCGGAAAGGATGCCGCTGACTCTGCCTCATTCTCTGGATTAAGTAATTATTTATTTGATGGAAATGTAGGGATAGGAACAACAACTCCTTCAGATGCATTAAATGTTGTAGGAGATTCTAACTTCACAGGAAATGCGACATTTGAACAAAACGTAACTATTTTAGGAACTCTCTTTGGAGGAAGTCCTTTGAAAGTTAGTGGGGGAATTAATGTCAGTAATGGAAATGCTTATTTTGATAATAATTTATCTGTTTTGGATTTAATAGTTAGAAGTGGAGCAAGTATACATTTAGCAGGAGCAGATTTTTCTAATGAAGGTATGTTTACAAGTGTTAATACTGATTGGGGAGTTCATGTAGATAACGAACCTACAGCATTT
>SDBU01000990.1_pt1 | contig 41564 bp, 29 predicted proteins | sample 2277071 | NCBI WGS metagenome assembly SDBU01 (sample SAMN10397929, study PRJNA504765) | marine sediment metagenome | isolation source: marine sediment core GS08_GC12, 126 cmbsf | place: Arctic Ocean: Gakkel Ridge, Loki's castle | collected 2008 | reverse complement strand
TGTTCGAGACACGCCTCGTCGGTGCCGAACCGCTGGTGGAAGGTCCCCACGTCCATGACCTTCGGGATCGGCGTCCTGTGGTTGTTGTCAAGCATTGGTTTTCTCCTTGCTCTGGACCGCTAAAGCCTAACAACTACCAAACTTACGAACCGGAGTCAAGCAGAGACTCAGTTTCCCCAATACTCCACCCCCGACCCACACGTTCAGGCCCCGCCAAACTGACCCGATACCCAGAAACATAGCCGGTCGCGGACCACTTCCACACAAATCTGCAAGATGAAGACGCAAGGATGACTGTCCCATAAGCAGTAGGAAATCCGTTACCCTTTCCGGGGGTTTCCCGCGGACGCGGATCCGCCTGCCACCGGTGCCGTGGGAGTGTGGCCGCTGGGCGGGGCCGCTGGACGGGGAAGCTCCCAGGAGTCAAAATGCCCGCACATCGAACCGTTTAAGATCCGAGAGAGCGAGGATTCCAAACGTCGAAACGACAAGACGGCGGGTGCGCATATGGCGGGAGTAGAAAAGCTCGTTCTAACTGAGACCGAGGGTGGTGTTCGGACGATCCGGTTGAATCGCCCCGAGGTGCTCAACGCCTTCAACGATGCGATGCTGGCTGAGCTCGCTGAGGCGGTCCGCGACGCCGAGGAGGACTCATCCGTCCGGTGTCTGGTCATCACCGGCGCGGGGCGGGCGTTTTCCGCCGGGCTGGACTTGGTCGCGTTGGCCGAGCGCTACAAGAGCGATGCCCAGGTCGATCTGGGCCGGCTTCTGCGCGAGCGGTTCCACCCGATCGTGGTGAGCCTGCGGACGATGGAAAAGCCGGTCATCGCCGCGGTCAACGGCGTCGCCGCCGGTGCGGGGGCAGCCATTGCCCTGGTGTGCGATCTGCGGGTCGCGGGGGAATCGGCCAGCTTCATCCAGGCGTTCGTCCATGTGGGGCTGGTGCCCGACTGCGGCAGCACATTCATGCTCCCCAGGCTTGTGGGTGTCGCCCGGGCACTGGAGTTGACCTGCACCGGACGCAAGGTGGATGCGTCCGAGGCGGTCCGGATCGGCATGGTGAACCAAGTGGTCGCGGACCATAGGTTGACCGCCGCCACCCGGGAGCTGGCCAAGCGGTTCGAGGATCTGCCGGCACGGGCCATCGGGATGACCAAGCGGGCGATCAACGCCGCCTGGACGTCCGACCTGACGACGCAACTTGAACTCGAAGCCGGGCTGCAAAGCGAAGCCGCCCGGACCGCTGATCATCGTGAGGGCCTGGAGGCGTTCCTCAAGAAGCGTGCACCGAGTTTCACAGGCCATTGACCGGCGTCGCAGGGACACTTCCGGTCCTCCGGCGGTGAATTCCTGGCGATTCACAAGCAGCCCTTCGAGCGAGTAGGTCGAGCTCCGCCCGACGTCGCATCCGAATGTCGGGCAAAGCCCGACCTGCCCGCCTTGAACAACGCGACCCGACGCGATAGGCTCCACGGTTTAACGTCCAGGAGAAACGTGTGTCCGTAACCAGTACCGTTCACGCCAAGGTCGCCGAACTCGGCAAGCGTGTGCTCCGCATGACCACCGAGGCCGGGTCGGGACATCCTTCCTCCGCCCTTTCGCTGGGTCACATCATTGTTGAGCTCATGTATCGACGGATGCGCTATGACCCTGCCGATCCGTGGCATCGGGGAAGTGATCGGCTGGTCCTCTCGGCGGGTCATGCCGTTCCGGTGGTGTATGCCGCGTACGCAGACCTGGGCGGAGCGATCGGGCGTGACAAGTCCGACGCAAGGTTGCTTGCGGTTGACGAGCTTGCGGAGTTGCGCGAGCTGAAGAGCGCTCTCGAGGGCCATCCGAACCCGGCGGAGGGCTTTCCCTTCTTCGACGCCGCAACCGGATCGCTTGGTCAAGGTCTGTCGGTCGCTGCCGGACTTGCTCTGGCTGCCCGCCTCGACGGAATCGAGAAACGAATCTTCGTGATCATAGGCGACGGGGAGTCACGCGAAGGCCAGGTCTGGGAAGCGGCGGATTTCATTGTCGATCATAAGCTGGCCAACATATGTGCGGTCTTCAGTTGCAACGGCCACGGTCAGGCGGCTCCGGTCTCAACTCAGCAGTCTGCGGAGGCGATCGCCGCCAAAGCGGCGGCGTTCGGGTGGGAGGTCGTCACGGTTGACGGGCACGATCCTTCGGAGCTCTCGGATGCGTTCGCCAAATGCGACACGGCGGAAAAACCGCTGGCGATCATCGCCCGTACGGTAAAGGGTTGGGGCGTGGATTCGATGATCGGGGTGAACATGCACGGCAAGCCCGTGCCCGCCGCCGATCTGGAAAGAGCCTGCGGAGAGCTTGATGCCACCGCAAAGGCACTGGGAGCGCTATCCAACGGGGCGATGTCCCCGCCGCGACCCGCCGGGGCACCACCGGTCGAGCCGGCAGGTGAGATTGCCCTCGGGCCGCTCGAGGAGGCCTTGAAACGCGTGGGCCTCGAGTCGGTTCTGGAGACCAGGAAGCTCGCCACCCGCAAGGCGTACGGCGTCGCCCTCGTCGCCCTTGGTGATCTCGATAGCAGGATCGTCGTCCTCGACGGAGACGTGAGCAACTCGACCTTCGCCAACCTCTTCGCGGACAAGCATCCCCAGCGCTTCTTCGAGTGCAAGATCGCCGAGCAGAACATGATTAGTGTGGGCGTGGGACTCTCATCCGGAGGGAAGATCCCGCTGGCCAACTCGTTCGCCAAGTTCATCGCCCGGGCGGCGGATCAGATCGACATGGCCGGCATCACCCGGGCGAACCTGAAGATCGTCGGCTCGCACGCGGGCGTCTCGCTGGGGCCGGACGGGCCGTCGCAGATGTCGCTTTCGGACGTGGCCTACTTCCGCAGCATGACCCGGGTGGAAGATGGGACCGGCGAGACCCTGTGTCACCTGTTCCATCCAGCCGACGCCGTGGCCACCTACCGCTGCTGCGAGTTGATGGCCAATCTGAAAGGGATGTGCTACATGCGCACCCACCGCCCGGCGGCTCCGTTCATCTACCGGCTCGACGAACGCTTCCAAATTGGGGGATGCAAGCGGTTGCGAACCGGGGAGCATCTCACGATCGTAAGCTGCGGGTTCATTCTGCACACTGTGCTTGAAGCCGCCCGGGCTCTCGCCGAGGCCAGCATCGAGTGCAACGTCTTCGACGCGTACACCTTCCCACTGGAAGCGGCTCCGATACTGGAAGCCGCCCGGGAGAGTGTGGGCACGATCCTCACGGTGGAGGACAATTACCTCGGTGGGTTGCACGCGGAGCTGGCTGAGGCAGCCGCTTTGGCTGGCGACGTTCGAGTCTACGGACTGACCGCCGGACGCATCCCGAAATCGGCCAAGACCGCCGGCGAAGTTTTCTCCCACGTCGGGGTGGGTCTGCGGCATATAATTGAGAGAGCGACGGAACTACGACGATGCTAACCGATACCCGTTTCTGGCTTGGCCTGGGGACGCTGGCAGCCGCGAGCTTGAGCACGGTCGCGCCTGACGCGAACGCGGACCGATCAACTCAGCCCGCCCCCGCATCGGTGAGCGGGAAGGAATCAGCGGAAGTCGAGTTCGCCAGCCCGGAGCTGGCCCGGCTCGACGAGTTCATCGGCCCCTGGAGGGTCACCGAGACCCACTTCAACTCGCGGGGCGAGCCGATCGCCACGGTGAAGGGCACTGAGGAGATCAGTTGGATTCTGGACCACCACGCGATCCGGCGAAGTTATAGAACCAAGACGGAGACCACTGCCTACGAAGCGATCGGTACCCTGACCTACAACGAGGTAGACAAGAAGTACCACGGTTTCTGGTTCGACAATTTCTCCAAAGCGGGCCCGGCCACGGTCACCGGCAAATGGAATGAGGAGACCCGCACCTTCGAGTTCGCCGTCGAGTCGCTGGCCAAGGACGGATCCCCGGTCAGATACGAGGTGTACGAACTGTTCACCGACGAGAAGAGGCGCAAAGCCACAACCTACCTGCTCAAAGGAGACCAGGTCACAAAACGGCTGGAAGTGCAGTACACACGCTACGTCCCCTGCCCGTCAGTGATCATTCCACTGCGAGATGGGTAGGCGCAGGTGGGCTATTCCACCCAGATTCGCCGAAGGCAGCAATCCCCCCCCCCAGGGAGTGAGCACTTCGTTTCGATCTTGATGTTGGTCCCCAGGGACTTGTTTATCTCAGACACGGCGGTGAAGAACCACGCGTCGCACCCGGGCTGATCCTCCTTCAGAATGTTCAGCCGCTTGTGCCAATGGTACCAGGGGCAGTCTGAGTGTCTTACAAAGGCTTCGTCCCCGTCTCCCGTCTCTACCGTGGCGTCTTCCCCCATGCAGACTGAAGACCAGGCGATGGACTGCGCCACCTGGGGGGCCAGGGGTTTCGTCGGATCCAGACGTTTCAGGTATGCTTTGGCGGTCTGAACTCCGGTGATTTCCCACATCTTGTTGCCCAGTTCCTCCGGATCTACATCCGGGGCCATGGCCAGGGCAGCCTCGCGCCAGGCGAAGTGCTGAGCCCGAACGATCTCGCACAGCACCTTGAACTTCTTCTCAATAGGTATGTCCATCGTGATTCCCTTTTCACCGAGCCGCCTGTCCCAACGGGCAACACGGTCTATCGAGTGAACTGATACGCCTCGTGAACCTCCGAGTCACCGTAGTACCTCGGCAGCTCGAAATGAATGCCGTTTGTGGGGCACACCTCGGCGCAGATACCGCACTCCTCGCACAGCATCTGCAGGTAGGAAGCCCTACCGTTGATAAGCCCCATTATCTGGGCCGGGCACCGCTTTATGCACACCCCGCAGCCATCGCACCTGAACGCATTGATTACCGGAAACATATTCTCACCCTATAGGCCACACTTGGCACTCCCGACTGTCCGATCCGCTCTCACCGGTCACAAACCGGTGCCACATTGTTTCGACGTTTCGGCGTTTCGACATTTCGGCGTTTCGCCGTTTTCCGCTAGAAGGTCATTGCGAGTCTGTATCCATCGTGGAGAGCCCCATTGGCCCTTCTGGTCGCAATGGCATCGCCGATGGTGTACACCTCGCCCTTTTTGTATTCAAGCTCCGTGTTGGGGGCCATGTTTGCCAGAACAATCGTGTCACAGCAGATAGTCACCTCCTTGCCCTCGGGGTCTGTGGCCAGGACGCCATCCGAGGTGAGTTCCACGATCTTGTGCCTGGTGTACTGTTTGACGCCGCTTGCTTTGAGCTTCTTGATGTAGCGCCAAATGTACGAGGGATTGACGTCCAAACCGAACTTCTTGGGCGGCCCCACGATGGAAACCTCGCATTCGCCGTTGTCCACCAGAAACAGGGCGGTTGAGATGGCTACCCCTTTCCAGCCTACCACCACCACGCGTTTGCCGAGCTTTACGGCGCCGTCCAACACGTCCAGGCAGCTCACGACATTATCTCCGGTTCCGCCGGGAAACGCGCTCCTAGCCGGAAGGGCACCGGTGGCGAGGACCAGCTTGTCCGGTGCCTCCCTTTCGATCATGTCCTGCGTGACATTGCTGTTCGTAACTATCTTGGCTCCGCCTTTCTCGCAGCGAGTCTTCAGATGGTTCACCAGTCGCATGAACTCGTCGTCACCCCATGGGCCGTTTGCGGCGGTGGCAGCCTGGCCGCCGACCCCCTTCTTCTTCTCGTATATTGTTACATCGTGACCCTTCTCCGCCGCGACAGCCCCGGCCTGCAGACCCGCAAGGCCCGCCCCGACGATCATGATCTTCTTTCTCTGCGGCGAGCGTGCGAACCCGTAGAACCCCCAATCAGCCTCGTTCTCATGGCCTAGGGCGGGACGCACGAAGCAGGTAAGCTCCGCGTCTCTAAAGAGCCGGGCAAGGCATATGTTGCACGCCATGCAGGGGATGATGTCCTCCTCGCGCCCTTCGAGGATCTTGTTGGGCAGCATGGGGTCGGCGATCATCGCCCGGCAGCTCTCCCAGAAGTCGATGGTTCCCTCAGCCAGCGCAGCCTCGGGGTACTTCGGCTCGAACAGCCGATAGGCCATGCACACTGGTATATCAAGGTTGTCCTTCATCCGCCGGGCGACGTGGAGCCAATGCCCCTGGGGGATGTCTCGGGAGATCACCGACTCCGCCGATTCCTGCCAGCCGACGGTCACGGAAAGCATGTCCACGCCCGCATTGCAGATGATGCGGTTCATTTCCAGGCTCTCCTGGGGGGCGCTCCCCCCGCGGTCGCCCAGAAGTTCCTCACCACAGAGGCGTATGATGATGGGGTAATCTTCCCCCACCTCCTTGCGAATCCCCTCGACGATCCTGCGCGGGAACTCCGCCCGACCCTTTGCATCCCCGCCGAACTCGTCCGTTCGCCTGTTGGTATAGGAAGAGACGAAGTTGGAGAGCAGATACCCCACGATCCCGGAGATTTCCACGGCGTCAAAGCCCGCCTCGACGCACCGCCTGGCCCCCTGTACGTGCTCCTCGATGCAGCGCTCGATGTCCTCCCTGGTCATTTCCCGTGGAGGACGAAACCTGGGCAAGCGCTGCTCCACCACGGAGGGGCCGACCGTATAGTCCAGGTGGATTCCCCCCACCCTGCCGCAGTGCATGAGCTGCAAAACGGAGACAGAGTCGTACTTGCGGATGACGTCGGCAATCCGCTTCAGGCCGGGTATGAACTTGTCATCCCAGATGGCCATCATTCCCACGTAGCCCTTGCCCTCCCCCAACGGATCGGTATAAGCCCCCTGGGTGGTGACAATCCCCGCCCCCCCGCGGGCCTGGGCTTCCATGTATGCAACTTCCTTCTCCGCAACGTACCCATCGCGGTAGTTAAAGTTCGTCTCCGTCGAGGCGTACTTGATGCGGTTCTTCGTATCGAGCTTCCCCAGTTTCCCCGGCGAGAATATGTGGGGGTATGTGTCCTTTCCAGGAAGCATATGTTCTCCTTCTCCTGCAAGCTGCAAGCCTTTAGGCAATGCCTAACGGCTAACAGCTACTCCACCTTTACAACCATTGCTAGAGCCGTGTCCCCGGCTGCGCAACCGGTGAACAGTCCATATCCACCTCCGCCGATCACGAGTTCCTCGATGAGCTCCATGATCAACCGGGCACCGGTGGGTGCCTGCGGGTGTCCCCAGACGAGGGAACTGCCGAAGCGGTTCATCGCGGACACGTCGATCTCCATCCTCCCTGCGAAGTATACGTCGTTTACCGCAAACGGGTTGTGGGTCTTGATCGCTTTGAGATCGCGGATGGTCAGTCCGGCGCGGTCCAGGGCCTGGTGCGACGCGGGCACGTTGGCCATGGCCATGAGACCCTTCTCGGCCCTCCCCTCGCCAAATGAGACGACGCGCACGGCAACGCTTCGATCTCGGCCCAGCTCCATCGCCTTCTCGCGGGTGGTCACGATAACGCCCGCATTTCCATCAGCCGGATAGGTCTGGGTGCCGAAAGTTACGGTTCCGCCTTCCGCTGCAGGTTTGAGCTTGGCCAGCCCGTCAGCCGTGGTGGGAAAAACGCCCTCGTCGCCGGTGAGCGTGCCAAGGACCTTCCTGCCGGAAGAATCCTTCACCTCGAGAGGCAAAACCATGAAGCGTTTAAGAAACGCGGAGTCATCCTTCAGGGCGTCTTGGTACTGCTGGTAGCGCATGAGAGCCACCTCGTCCTGCTGGGCCCGGTCGATGCCCGCCCTCTGAGCCACATTCTCCGCCGTTTCGAGCATGGAGTTTTTCGCAAAAGGATCGCGGCTGAAATTGTCCCACACCCAATCCTCTTTGTCGCCGATCCCACCGATTCCCCGCGGGTTCGGATAGTAGATGTGCGGCGAGTTGCTGGTTCGATCACCCAGCAGAACCAGCAGGGCCGAGTGCATCCCCAGCTCGACCTCCATTGCGGCATTCGCAATTGCCCTGCCGGAGGTTGCGCAGGCTTGGCCGATGTTCGGACCGGTGATGCTCGGGGCACCGATGAGCCCCGCAGCCCAGGGAGCCCCGTAGAAGCTGGACTTCTGGGGCACGGTCCAGCCGAGAATGATCCCGTCGAGAACCTCCGGGGAGATCCTCCGGCGGGCAAGTGCTCCGGTGGCCACCTCCGCGGCGAACTTCACGGCGTGCAGGTGGGCGAAGCTCCCCTGCCACCTGCAGAAAGGCGTGGACCAGTATCCACCGTAAGGAATGTACGCTTTCTCGAACTGCATGGCCAAGTCCTCACCCTCGTAGGTCGGGCTGTGCCCGACAGTGGAGTTCCAAATCCCGCGTTGGGCAGAGCCCAGCCCCCCGCGGGTGTACGCCGCGACGCGAGCCCGATAGGTTACCAGAGATCATTCAGCGCGTGAAACGGTCCCCCGGTCCGCTCCGACGCTACGAGCGCGGAGGTCTGCGCCCGTCCGGGTGGCAGCGCTGCGTGGGCGAGCGCCAGGTGGGCCACGCTTTCAGCTTTCGGACGCCGGTGACGGGGCCACGATACTGCTGCAACCGGAGGTCGGAGCTACGGGAGAAGACACGCTCACGTTCTTCGTAAGTGACGGGGAGGCGACCTCAGCCACAGCGACCGTCACCATCCGATACGGCTTCCGGGCCGGCGGCTGGGACGGGGCCGGTGATTGGGACCTTGCAGACTTTGGGAGGTTTCAAACCTGTTTTTCTGGTGCATTTCCGGATACCGAGCCACCCGGCGACTGCGTGCCCGCCTTCGACTGGGATTTCGACGACGACGTGGACTCACGCGACTACCGACAGTTCAACCAGGCGTTCTCCGGGCCCCAATAAGGGTAGATCGGGGGGCAGTAGATCGACTCAAGTCAATCGGGGGACAGAGTCGGGGGAACGAAACAGACAGAGTCGGGGGACCGGACCGAGTCGGGGGACAGCATACTCGTTTCTACTTCGTCAGTTAGGTATGATATCCCCCGACTCCTTGGTCCCCCGATTTCTTGGCTCGGCGTAGCGGAGACGGAAAGAAGAAGCGGTGTGCCGTTGATCGCAAGGACAAGAGAGGGACGATGCAATGATCGCAATGGTTACTGTCCAGTTGTGCGTTAGCCTGTTCATCCAGGCAGTTCCTTCCCAGAGCGGTGACTCGTACGAGTGCAGGCGACGGATTGCCGATGTTCACCGCCTGACCACGAAAACTGTACTTTCCCAGAACGCAGAGTTTCTCCTTGAGATCATCCCGGAGAAGCCGTTAGGGTCGCAGAGTGCGACCTACACGCTCTCCAGGCGAGGTCTTGCGCTCTGGACGCGCCGACACGTCTTCGCGCTATCTCAAGCGGTCGTCTGCAACACGGGCCACATCATTGGCGCGGCTTTCACATTCGATTGCCACGAGAACTCGGTAGGAGACGCGACCGAGTACCTTGACGTGGTAATCCTGAATCCAGAAGGTGGGATCGTTCTTCGTGACCGTAACCTTCGTAGGCCGCCGCCTGGGCATTTTAATCCGCCCGCCGCCTCGACACCAACTATCGCGCAGATCGTGGTGGACTGTGCGAATGGAGTTGCCGTTGTGCGGGTCGTGGGATCAAAGACCCCTTGGTGGGTATACAACATCTCCGAAGCACGTCTGGTCAGGCGATTCAGTGCTCGGAAACAGATGTTTGATGGTGAACGCCCATGGCGTGTTGTGGATGCATATCATATTCCTGAAACACCATTGCTTGTAGTGCAGTGGTGTGTAACAGAACGCAGGTGGAACGAAAAGGATTCCACTCGTGTCTCTGGATATGATTGGGACAGGTACGTCGACGATGCGAGATTCTCCGTGATCGACTACAGCGGTGCCACGGTTTGGCAGGTCGATGCCCCGCGTGATTACGAGTCTGAGAACCTCGGTGCTGGGCTCTACCGTTTCCTGCGGAGGAATCCGGCGCTGCTCAAGGCAAGCGAGCCGGGAATGTTCTGTATTCGCCGCTTCGCTACTGGCGAGAGTATCACCTATAGAATACTGAAGGCCCGTTCTGGAACTTGGGATGTTGCGGAGGTTGAGAGGATCCCTTTCGGGGACGATGCTAGGCCGGGTGGCCCACCTCGTTTCGAGGTGGGGGAGACGATGATCCTCACCCCAGCGTAGGGCCTTGTCGTATCATCAAGCCCCCACCTTCCAAGAAAGTGTACGTGTTTCGCGGGCTAGCCCCGGAGGGGCGGTAGTCAATAGCCAGGGGCGTGAGCCCTCGTTGTTCTACACAAGTCGCTTGCGATCGATCTTTGCCGTGCATACGATCTACGCCTCGTGTGCGATCGTTGTTCGCCCCGAAGGGGCAGCGACATGGCAGCCCAGGGCAACGCCCTGGGGACCGGAACACAATAACGTAGGAGCCCTGAAAGGGCGTAACAGCCAAGAACTCGACATGCCACAGTCATTGTCGATGAATCTCGTTCACCTCATTTACAGCACGAAACACAGAGATGCTTCTCTTACCTCGGCGATTCGTTCCAAGCTCTATGCGTATCAGGCCGGCATCCTGCAAGAATGGAACAGCCCGGCAATCGTGATCGGCGGCGCTTTCGATCATTTCCATGCGTTGTTTGTGTTGTCCAAGAACCACGCACTGTGCAAGGTGGTGGAGGAGGTGAAGAAAGGGTCATCAAAATGGATCAAGCAGACCCAGGGCGATGCCCTGGGCTGACATGTTGCCGCCCCTTTGGGGCGAAGCGTGACCACACGCGTGGCGTAGATTGAGGCTGGCGACTTGTGTAGAACAACGAGGGCGTGAGCCCCTGGAATCCGTCCGCCGTTCGTCTCAGCCCCGGAGGGGCGACAGAGGGATACTGACAGCTTGGGCGTCTCTGCCGCCCCTCCGGGGCTGTAGATTGTTGCGTGGCTCGATTCCCAGGGCTGGCGCCCTGGGCTATTGTCTTTCGTTCCTCCGGGACTGGCCGCTCGCTAAACACGTACGAGAAGGTGGGGCACCTGCCGGGCTTGAAGCCCGCGCGGACATACCATTCGGAACCAAGGTTCGCGCGTTGACCCGTGTGGCATTCCTCTGCACGTGACCGGCTGGAAAGCCGGTCCCACACCGGGAAGCCGGTCCCACGGTCGTTCTTGGGGTAGGCTCTTAGCCGTCGGCGTCCGACGCAGCGAGCGACGATTCATCGAGGAGTCCGACCGCGGCCAGCAGGTTGACCTGTGACTGGTTGTAGCTCACTACTGCCTCTGCGTAACGGAGACGGGCCTGGGTGACGGCGTCCTGTCCCTGCAGAACATCAAGGGTGGTCATGGTCCCGGCACTTAGATTAAGCTCACTTAGTCGCAGGGCCTCCCGGGCCGATGCCACCTGCTGCCCGGCGAGTCCGGCGAGTTCATGGTTGGCCTTGCTCTCCAAAGCGGCGGTGACCACCTGGGCCCTGACCCTGTCGAGTTGACGCCGGGCTTCGATCAAGGCCTGCTTCTGCACGGCGTTTGCCGTTTTCAGGTCACCGAACAGAGAGGCAGTCAGCCGCCAGCCGACGCCGGCGCTGTACCTCTGCTGATCGCTGAAGCCGTAGGTCTTATCGTGGCGACCGTCGAAGCGCCGCGACCCGCGCGAGACGCCCTCTTTGATGAGCCCGTTGGCTAACGGATTCGAGCTGAACGATCCCGTCGGCGACGAGGGGTTGATCAGGAGGTTGCCGGGGATGCCCCCGGCGGGGACCACGTTGTCGGCATGGCCGGTAATGCCGCCGTAGCGGTAGCCGGCGGAGAACTGTGGACCCAGCCCCCCCCACCATGTCGAGCCTTTTTCAGCAATCGCCGCTTCGACCAGCGTTCGCACCCGCTGCAGGTCCGGCCTGAACGTAACCGCAATTTCGAGCAGCTCTTCGATGGTCAGGTCGTCGCGCACCAGGGGGGTCGGCGGAAGCTCATCGATTCTTGGAACCAGCGTAACCGACGCATCGAGGTGCAGGGTGACGGCCAGGGCGACGGAAGCGTTGTAGAAGTCCTTCATCGCCAGGATCAGGTCCTGGCGCCTTTGGGCGAGCCGGGCTTCCGCGCGCAGCTCGTCGGCGGGCACGCCGGCGCCCGCGCGCGTGCGAAGCCGGTTGATCCGCAAGAGTTCCTGAGCCTCCATCACACCCTGATGGGCGGCGGACACGCTGGTTTGAGCAAGAACCAGATCGTAGTATTGCACCACGGACCTGCGCAGGGTCTCCAGAATAACCGCCCGCTCCTGATGCTCCGAAGCAAGGAGCCGCTTCTTGGCGGCGATAATGTTGTAGATTACCCGACCCGGGTTGATCACCCACTGGAGGGCGATGGACGGCTGAAAGGTGTTGAACCCCACGCCGACCAGATTCCCTTCGGTAGCCCGAACGGTGCCCTCGAGGTGTTCAAAAAGGGCGGTGGGTACGATCGCGGGAAACAAAGCCCCCACCGCACTTTCGAGTTCCCCGCGAGCAGCCACCACGGACTCGCGCGCCTGACGGATGTCGAAGTTGCTTGCGGATGCCACCTGCACGACGCTTGGAAGGTCGATGGCCAGCATCTCGGTGTACATCGGCTTGATCTGCGAGGCGTCGAGCTTGAGGGCTTCGACGGTAGCGGGCGCCCCCGGTGACGGCAGTGTTGTGTTACGCGGCGAAATCTCAGGCCGCTGGGGAGCGGTGGCAGTCGGCTTGTGGGACGCGCAGCCGCCTGCCGCCAGCCCCGCCAGCAGAAAAACCCCCAGCAGGATCCGGGCGTCTTCTCCGGTCATTTTGTACACCATTCGCAAGCTCCTCTGGGACCGTGTTTCATAGACAGAATGACCACGCGCAATCCCGCGTCACTGATCCGAGCCCCAAGCGCGAGCGCGGGGTTTGTCCACCGGTCGCTTGCGCTCGCGGCTCGGAAGACCGGCGCGTCATTGCGCACGGTCGTTTAGGAATCCGAAAGAACCGGCGACACCAATGCGCCGGCCGCGATCGCTCCGCCGGTCGAGGTGATGATCATCTCCGCCCCATCGAGGCCGCCCAGGATCTCCACCCACACGCCGTCGTCGTAGCCCAGCTCCACCGGCTTGGAGACCGCCACTCCGCTCACGATGACCAGCACCGTCTCTTGCTTGCCCTGCATGCGGATGGCCTTGGACGGAACCAGCATCGCCTGGGCTTTGGATTCCAGTTTCACCACCACCCGGGCGTACATTCCGGGAGCGAACAGACCGGCGGTGTTTTCAATGTCGATCTCGGCCGCCATGGTGCGCGTCTCCGGCTTCAGGGCCCCGGCGGTACGCGAGACCGTGGCAGCAAGAGGTTCCCCGGTAAGTGCTTTTACGTCGATATCGACTTGCGTCCCCGGTCGCACGTAGGGAGCGTCGACCTGGGGGACTTCGATCACCACTCGGATGCGGTCCGTTTTGGCGATGCGCAGAAGCGGAATGCCCGCACCCTCCGCAGCCGAGCGCACGAAGGTTCCATGATCCACGTTGCGGACGGTGATCATCCCGTCAAAGGGTGCCGTTATTGTGGCATACTGCATGAGGGTCTTCAGCCGGGCGAGGTTGGCCTGACTGACCATTACTTCAGCTTCCGCCACCTCGATGTCGGCGTCTATAGCCTTCTTTTCAGCCCGGGCACCGGCGACCAGAGCATGGGCGATCTGCAACTGGGCTTCGGTGACCGCATGAGAGCTGAGGGCTTCGTCCAGTTCCTGTTGAGGGATGGCGTTCCCCTCGCGAAGCTCCTGCTTGCGGTTCAGATTGATCTGGTCCAACTCGTGTTCGGCCAAGTGACGACGAACCTGAGCCTCGGCGGTTTCGATCATGCGCTGGGCCTGGGCTGCCTTGGCGCGCAGGGCCCGGACCGTCGCCTCTCTTGCCCTTACGAGAGCTTCCGCCTGGCGAAGCTCGTCCAGCATCTCCGGGACGCTGATCTTGACCAGGGCGCGGCCTTTGTGAACCCGGCTGCCGATGTCCACCTCGATCCGTTCCACGTAGCCGCTGACCTTGGAGAACAGATCAACCTGTTCGTCGGCGCTCAGCGTCGAGGGGATCTTCAGCTCGCGGACCATGGTCCTGTGCACGGGCTTGACAACCTCGACGGGGACAACGCCCCCCGCGGATTCACCGGGATTCCGTCCGTCCCTCGCAGTACGGGCTTGCACCGCCGGACCGAAGCCCAAGACCTGCACTGCGATGATCGCCCCGGCGACCGAGCCGGTGTCGTACCCGGTGGCCACGTTGGCGAACACGTCGAAGACCCGGGTTATGTTGTGGTGGTTTATCACCGCAGGCCCGGTGGCCCGATAGAAATCAGCCACGTTGCGCAGCGGTACAGGCTGTCTGGGGGTGCTGCCGGTGATGGGCACGTTGCGGAGCGTCTCCAGCGACCGTATCTCGCTTTCTTCGTACTGGGCGCCGATGAAGTAGTGGTTGCCGTTGGGGGCGATCCAGAAGGCGGGATCGAACCCTATGCTCGAGTTAACCGCGGTGACCGCGTTCTTGATGACGTCCTCCTGCACCAATCCCAGTTGGGCGGCTTTGATTCTGTCGACCTCGATGCCGATCTGCGGATAGTCCATTCGTTGGGCGGTGCGCACGTCGATCGTTCCCGGCACCGCTTCGACGATTCTTCGGATCTGCCCGGCGATCTCCTCCAAGGTGTACAGGTTGCTGCCGCGCACCTGGATATGAATCGGCGAAGGCAGGCCCAAGTTCATCGCCGCGGTCATCATGCCGCCGGTGTCAAAGGCGAATTCGACTATGGGAAAGTCCTTGATGAGGCGCCGGCGGAGAGCGTCCACGGTCTCGAAGGTGTTCGGTTTGCCGGATCTGCCCTTCAACTGAACCAAGATGAACGCGTCCATGGGCCCGTTGTTGGGCGTGTAGGCTGCGGGCCAGTCCATCAGCACGCCGATGTTGGAAATCAAAATGCGCATGTTCGACTCAGGATACTGCTCGCTTTCGGGATCGGGGTCGGGCTCGCCGATCACGTCCATGATGCTCTTCTCGATTTCGGCTACGACCCGCTCGGTCTTCTCGATCCGGGTGCCAGACGGCAGGCGAACGTAAATGGTGAACTGTTTCGAGTCTACCGCGGGGAAGAGCTCCGTCCCCATGGTACTTGCCACCAGGCCCGCACCGATAAGCAACGCCACCGCGGCGAGCATCACCAGGCCGCGAAGACTCAACATCCGCTCGAAGACGGAGTTGAACCACGCGGGAGTCGCGTCCGCCCGCCCGGCTGGACCGGCAGGCTGGCTTGCCAGGCCGGTCCCACAGTCGGCGGGGTCCTCTCCGTCCGCTTTCTTATATGGGCGGAGGAGCTTGGCGGAGAACGCCGGAATCACCAGCATGGCGATCACGTAGCTCGCCACCACGGCAAATGTAACGGTAAGCGCCAGTGGGCCGAACAGAAACCGGGGAATGCCCTCCAGAAAGATAACCGGTACAAACACGATCACGAACGTGAGGGTGGAGACCAGCACCGGCAGGGCGACCTCGCCGGTTCCGTCCAGGGCCGCCTGCATCCTCGATTTGCCCATGCGCAGGTGTCGAACGATGTTGTCCAGCACGACGATCGACTGATCGACCAGAATCCCGATCGCAAGGGCCAGCCCGCCCAGCGTCATGCTGTTTAGGGTGTCTCCCGTGGCGAACAACCCGATCAGGGCTGCCAGAATCGACAGCGGGATTGCCAGAAACACGATGAACGTAAGTCGCAGGCTGCGCAGGAAAACGAGCACCACGATTCCGGCGAGCAGGGCACCGAGCATGGCCGAAGCCTGCAACCACTTCACCGACGCCCGCACGGTGGCGGATTGATCCATGACCACGCCCAGCACCAGGTCCTTCGCCTTGGGGTTCATCTCCCGCAGCCGGGCGTTGATCCGTGACAGCTTGGCCCTGATCGAATCCACGATCTGCAGGGTGTTGGCCCCGGGCTGGCGGTAGATCGGAATATACGCCATCGCCTTGCCGTTGATGCGAACCTTGTTCGACTGTATCTGATGGCTGTCCTCGACGTGGGCGACGTCGCGCATGAACACCACTGCGTTGTCCGCGGTCTTCATCGGTATGTCGTTCAGCTCCGCGACCGTCTTGGGCATCGCGTTGGATATGATCTGATAGTCAATGTCCCCGAACTTGGCGTTGCCCGTGGGAATGAAGACGCTCTGATTGCGCAGTGTCCTTACCACGTCCATGGGAGACAGGCCGCGGGCCTCGAGTTTCATCGGATCGACATAGGCAAGGATCCGCCGCAACACCCCGCCGTAAACCGCCGGGGCGATCACTCCTTGTATGGACTGCAGCCGGTTGCGCAGCTCATAGTACGCAACGTCGTACAGCTCCTTCTCCGTCATGGTCGGGCTGGAGACGCTGACCAGACACAGCGGCACCGACGCGGTGGGGTCGAAGGGCATGACCATCGGCGGAATCGTGCCCGGGGGCAGATAGAACATGTCGGACATGGCATACGACGTCACCTGTGACATGGCCGTGTCGAAGCTGATGCCCTCACGGAAGAAGTTCTTGACCACGCACACCCCGAGCATGGCCTTGGCTTCCTGGTGCTCGATGCCCACCGACTGGCCGGTCCAGCGCTCCAGGCGGCTCATCATGTCACGCTCCATCACCTCCGGAGGCATGCCCGGGTAGAAGCAGACGATTTGAACCGCCGAGGTGTTGAACTGGGGGAGCAGGTCGGCGGGGATGTTCATCATCGCCCGCAGGCCGACCACGCCCGTCGCCAGTACGAAGACGATAACCAGATACGGGTTCCGCAGAGTAAGTGCAATCATAAACAATGCCCGAACAGTTTGTGCCGTCGGCCCGTCACGGCGAACATCCCATGTGGGACCGGCTTTCCAGCCGGCCTATGACACGCTGGAAAACCTGTCCCACACGTAGTGAAACGCGGGAATGGGTCACGCTCCGGCAGCGCAGCTACCGGCTTTGTTTCTTTCCGTCCTTGTATTCAACCTTGCAGGCAGCGCACTTGCCGTCGGTTACCATCGCGACGGCGCACGTTGGACACTTGTTGCCCACTGCGGAAAGCAGGACCGCCCGTGCCCGGACGGCCCGTTCAAACTCCTTTTCGTCACCAAATGCGCGGTTTCCGACCATTCCGAGCTTGCAGGTTTTACACCAGCCAAACTTTTCGGCGCTCTCCCTGCAACCCGGGCAGGTGATCTTGGACAGGTCCTTCGCCTCTCCAATGACCAGACGTTGAGCGACCCACGAATGATAGACCTTCTTGTTGGCGAACCCGACCCTGCAATGTGTGCAGACACCATCGGATGAGTATGCCTTCTTGCACGATCCGCATTTGATCGCGTCTTCGTCCACTTCCTTGCCGTCAAGGGCCTCGAAGAGTTTCTCAGACTTGATCTTGACACCGGCGAAGTAGCCGACCTTGCAGTCTTTGCACCAGCCGCTTTTCACCTTCGCGACGTCGCAGTTGCACTCGCCGTACGCCTGTACCGCAGCGATACCCAGCACGAGAATTGTGATGGATGTATTTCGCAGTAGTCTCATTGGGTCACTCCTTGAAAGAATCTCAAGAACATCAGCACCGCCGGCATTAGCTCCCTGCTGAACTGAGCTCAATGGCCTTCATGTTCCGTCTCCGCCAGCAACAACAGAATCTCCTCCTCCGCAAGCGTCGATACCGCGGCGTAGACAAGCCCGGACCGCCGGCAGGCAACCACCGTGTAATCCCGGCAGTGCTCCACCCAGTGGGTCGCGCCGCGATGTCGGACCTCCGTCAAACCTTCAAGCAAGGAGGATCCTTGCCCTCCCGGAAGATCACCCTGCTCACCGGCCACCGCTACCAGGGACACGGGCGTATCCTTTATGTAGTAAACCGCAAACGCGGCAGGGCGACCGTCGATGGTGCACTTTCGACCGCCAAGCAAACGGCACCGGGGCCCACTTGCCGCCGGCAGCACCACTGCAAGGGCGGTCTGCCCACGGAGCCATTCCGCTACCGTGTCGCCGTCGGCGGAGGCCAGTTGAACGGTTCCGCCCTCGGCAAGGAAATGCTCGAAATCGCGAACCACCAGATCGACGAAGCGAGGTGAGCTCACCCCAACGACGTTGCCGTTGAGTGCGAACCAGAGGCCCGCTCCGAGCGCAAGCAGAATGGCTGCCGCCACCGCCAGCAGCTTGCGCGGACGAATGCTCAGGGTCGTGTCGCGCGATTCCCCGGCAGAGGTCACGTCTGCGCGCACGCCCACGACTTCACCCAAAGCGGAGTCAAAGGCGGGAACCTCGTCACCGGAGATGTTGATCGCCGCCTCGAGACGTTTGCGGATCGTGCGTTCGATTTCAGCTTCGCGGGCGCAGCCGGGGCAGCCGTCGAGATGTCGCTGCAACTCGATGCTCAAGGGCGCGTCCAGCTCGTTGTCCAGGAACGCAAACAGGTACTCTCGATTGTTGCTGCAGGTCATGATCGCGTCTCCTTCATCCACCCGCTTTGTCTGGCGAACGCCGCCAGGTTCTCCCGCAGCCCCCGCCTCGCCCGGGCCATTCGCGACATGACCGTCCCCACCGGACAGTCAAGCACCTCGGCGATCTCCCGGTAGCTCAGCTCTCCCGCGACAGACAGAATGATGACCTCACGGAACGACGCATCGAGCGATTCCAGAGCGGCTACAATCCGATCGTCGAGGAACTCGCGGAACCGCTCCTCATCCATCGAGGGCAAGGGGCAAAACGGCTCGGCCAGATCGGCCGGGGCCAGCTCGGTCAGCTCCGAGTCCGACGTCAAAACCAGCTTGATCCGGCGTTTCGCGGTCCGCTGCCAATCGACGGCAGCACTCCGCATGATGACGAACAGCCACGCCTGGCTGTAAGACCGCTCCTGGGAGGGTGAAAAGCTCCGCCAGGCGCGCAGCAGGGTCTCCTGCACCAGATCGCGCGCGTCTTCCTCGCCGGCGGTGTACCGCCGGGCAACGTGGTGCATTCTCTTCCACTGCGGTCTTACGAACCGCAGAAACTCGTCCGTCGCTTCCATGAGCAGATTCACTCCACACCCACTATACGGAACGACCAAACCGGGCAATCCCATCCCGGTTTCTGCGAAAACCTCGTGTGCCCTATAAATCGACGGTGTAACGACGCACACCGGGCGGTTCTTTCACCGCCGAGAGCGCAGAGCATTGTCAGGAAAGAGATTATAACAGACATAACTCTTCAACCGTTTGAAATGGTTCGAGCAGGATCACTCCCACCCGAGGTTGGGTCGCCGCTACCAGCCCCGGCAGGGGCGAGAGTACTTAGCCACGGGCGTGAGCCCGCGGTAGGCATTCCAGCGCGACCCAAAGCCCGTAGGGCAGGTGGAGCGCAGCGACACCAGCCTTGGGCGATGAAGGCCGGTGAAGGCTGCGGCAGGTCTCCTTCCTCGATCTGTCCTACCGCGCTATTGGCCCCCGGCCCGCTCCGACCTTGACTCTAAACACAAAGCCGCACCCGCACGGCGATTCAATTGGTCGACTGGCCGCGTCCCCGTGGGTACGTTACACTTGCCGGCGGCGGACTTCGTGCGCCCAGCGGATTTCGCCCCTGCCGCTGCCGGCAGACGACCGAGAGAAAGGACCGAGCCCGATGTATGATGCCCGGCTGGATCGATTGGCGAGCGTCCTGGTTCGCTACTCGGTGGGAGTAAAAAAAGGCGACGTGATCCGCCTGCGCATGCCCACCTCGGCAGAGCCGCTCCTGCTGGCGGTCTACAAGGAGGTGGTTCGCGCCGGCGGCCATCCGGTGGTGCGCATGGTGCCGGAGGAGTGCGCGGAGTTTCTGTGCAAGCTGGGCAGCCCCGCCCAGTTGGACTACTGGTTCCCTCTGGACCTCGAGGAGGTCAAGACGCTCGACGGAGACATCTCCGCCTGGTCCCAGCGCAACACCCGGGCGATGAGCAACGTCGACCCGAAGAAGCAGGCTGCTCGGACCCAGGCCAGACGCCCGGTCCTCGACCTGATGCTGCAGCGTATCGGCAAGAAGGGCAAATCCAAGCTTCGCTGGGTGGGCACGCAGTATCCCTGCCAGGCGTCGGCCCAGGACGCGGAAATGTCTTTGACCGAATACGCCGACTTCGTCTTTAGTGCCGGCCTTTTGCACCTGCCCGACCCGATCGCCGGATGGAAGAAGGTTCACACCGCCCAGCAGCGCCTGGTCGATTTCATGAACAAGGCCAGGGAGGTTCGCATCGTTGCGCCCGGCGGTACGGACATCCGCTTCGGCGTCAGGGGCCGGCGCTGGATCAACTGCGACGGCACCAACAACTTCCCCGACGGTGAGGTCTTCACCGGCCCCGTCGAATCAGCCACCGAGGGCGAAGTCCATTTCAGCTTCCCCGCGGTGTATCAGAGTCGGGAGGTGACCGATGCGTGGCTGCGCTTCAAGAATGGGAAGGTCGTCGACGCCGGGGCCTCCAAGGGTGAGGACTTCCTTTTCAAGATGATGGATCAGGACAAGGGCGGGCGCGTCCTCGGTGAACTGGCCATGGGCACCAACTATGGGATAAGCAGGTTCACGCGCAACACCCTGTTTGATGAAAAGATCGGCGGCACGTTCCACCTGGCCCTGGGTGCAGCCTTCCCCAATTCGGGAGGAAAAAACAAGAGTGCGCTGCACTGGGACATGGTGTGCAGCCTGCGGCGCGGTGGTCGAATCGAGGTGGATGGGAAGGTGATTTCCAAAAACGGAAGGTTCGTCAAAGCGACCTGGCCCCAGCCGCAAAGGAAACGGTGACATTGACAATGGTCCGCGCCGCCCGCCCATGGGCTTTATTCCGAACCGCGACCGTAAGGGAGCGGCCAATCCGAACCGCAACCGTAAGGGAGCGGCCAATCCGAACCGCGACCGCCTGCCCTTTACTTCGCGCAGCGACGTCAAGGGTAAGGGAGCGGGGCGCAGACCGTACCTTGGTAACACAGGTTAAATAAGGAGAAGGATCATGGCTGACAGTGTTTACAAAGTCATCGAATTGGTGGGAACGAGCGACGTTTCCTGGGAGCAGGCTGCCAAGAACGCGGTGGAGACCGCCGGCAGGAGCCTGAAGAACCTGCGAATCGCGGAGATCAGCGAGCTCGATATGAAAGTCGAGGACGGAAAGGTGTCCGCCTTCCGCGCCAGAGTGAAAGTGTCGTTCAAGTACGAATCCTAGGGCTTCGTCGCTTTCACGTAGCGGCCGGCCACTGGGGCGACTGGCTGTTCGCATCTTCTTTCCACCCAGCATACGACCCCGGCTCGCCTTTCTCTGGCTAGCCGACGGCAAACCGTCCCCATGTCCCCAGTCGATCCCCACCCCGCACCGGTGAGCGCGACTGCCGGTCGATAAGGGCTGGGGTCGGTGGACACCATAACAACGCGCCGAGTGGACGCTTTGCAAATGGGATGGGTGCGATCGGTGGGGTGGAAAATGGCTTAAAGTGGCTTTCAAATGGGTTTCTGGCGCTGGGTGAGGGAGGGGTAAACAGGAAGGCGAGATGCCGTGTCAGGGCTCGTAAGTTGGTGCCTGGCAAGGAGTTAGGCGAACCGATGTGGTAAGCGTGATCGGAAATGGGATGGCGCGTTTGCTGCATTTTCGGTTTTGGGGGAAACGAGTGCGCGCGGGGTGGTTTGTCATGGGCGAATCCGTTGGTCCCCCGGCATCGCGATACAGGCGCACCGGTTGCGCGGGCACGGGGTAACGTGCATGAATAGAACTGGCGGGGTGATCGCCGGGGCTTGCGGATGGAGCGGGCGCGCGGTGGATGATGGCGGGACGGTTGAAAAAGGGAAGAGGCATCTTCAAGAACGCGGTTTTGGGTGGAGTAGTGCGTGCAACATGGTTTTCGCGTGGCCACACCCGGGAACGGGTTCCGTCCCCCACCCTTCGCCTGGGGCGAAGGATGGGGCACCCGCCGGGTAGGTCGGGCTCAGCCCGACATCACCGGAGTCGATGACGTTCCGCCGGGCGAAGCCCGACCTACCCTGCTCACGAATCGGCAACTTTTCGTGCACGGAGCACGTGTTCTATTCGTTCAGCAGCAGAAGCTACTGCCCTGTTGATGCTCGCGTCAAAGTCGTCTGGGTCGACCTCAACTCGAAGGCGATTCACACCGTAGGTGCTAAAGAATTCATCCAATGCTCTTCGGACGAACTTGCGGTCGGCGGCGCTCACATGCGTAGTCTTTCGAATCGGTGAATTGGCGGGAGCACGAATATCGACTGTGAGGTCCAGCATGGTCGATGCTGACGCGACGACCGGCGCCAGTTTGTGATATAGCGACTCGTTTTGTCTATTTCTCATGCGGAGAAAGCAAAGATTGTCGATCAAAGTTCGGTCATATATGCACACATCTGCATTCGAGTGATTGTCCGCAAGTTGTTCAAAGAGCATTCGGGAATTATCGTCCAATTCAGTGCCGTTCCCAACGGTCCGAAAATGATCGGGAATCAAATCAACCGTGAAGCGCTGCTGAAGCATGCATCGCAATCTCGCTGCACATGTCGTCTTTCCAACATTGTTGATGCCCGATATTCCAATCCGGAAAGTCGGCGTCATTGTGGAACGGAGAATGGCTATCATCGAGGACAGTGCGCTGACAACAATCGTGTTACTGGGGCTTAACTCGTGCCACTCAAACTGATGCCGTGGTCGCGGGACGCCGGCAACCTCACAGCCGTGTCGCACGTATGTACACGCGCGCGTGGCGTCCGGCAACGCTCGGTCAACTACCATGCAGCGGATGCGAGGTACGATTCCTCTGGGATAAGGAATCAACTCTATCCCGCAGTCCTCAAGCTCGCTGACCCTCAAAAGCAAGTCGGGTGGAACCCGATCACGATCATAGAACACGGTTATTCGGAGCGTTGGGCGAGCTTCCTTGACTGCACGAAGAGCTGGGGCCTCTTCCTCCAACCATGACAGGTCTCCAGCAAGAGTTTCAGCAGATGTCTCTGCATCAACTCTTCCCACTGCCAGAAGATTTGTGAGTTCGGTTCGTTCGACGATTACACCATTACTGCGGCGTAGTTCCCTAATAGTGATATACAATCCACTGGCGACAACCAACGCCAAGACGGCGCATACCACCCAGTCTACCCATGATGTGGCATCAAAGGCGAAGGACCCGACGCGAAAGAAATACACGGTGAATATCGTCCCAACGCTTCCAAGGTGTGCCGTGATCGGGAGCACTGCGCGACGGAGACTCACAAAACGCCGGCGGCGGCGGAGTTTCCCTACGGCTTGACGAGCTTCTGAGAGGTCGAACATAGACGTTAGATTCACAGAGACGCTTCTAGCCCGCCAACAACGATTAAACAGCCTGTATAGAACGTCAAACACAGACTGTTCCTTTCTGTATAAGAAGTTGGCGGGTCTTCTCATTACGTATTCTAAGTTCTCTCATGTCAGGCCTTTCCTGCATTTTCACCGATCAGGTAGGTAGGTCGGGCTTAGCCCGACGGAACGTCATCCATTCCGCCGATGTCGGGCCGAGCCCGACCTACCCGGCTTAGGTTTCAAAACAGAGGCGTCCAACCCTAAACCTACGTTCATCGTACCGATCAACAATAACCGCGCATCGTTTCAAAGTCGGCGCCTCAGAACCGAACCACTCGGCAATGACGCTCGCCTTCTGAGGGATGGTTTCCGCGTCGAGGCTCAAGTCGCGACGTGTACGCGACTCGGGTTGGCGTGCCCACCGCGTGACGATGTCCGCAAACGCACCAGCGACCAGGTCAGGAACCGCTACGAAATCCTCGAAAGCACGATCCCCCGAGTCGACCTGTGTCGTGTTCATCGCGAACTCACCCAGCGGATGTTCAACATACAGGCATGCCATCAGGTCCATGAGATTCATCACGTCAGTCAGTCGATCGTCGTTGGCCACAATCTCGTCCTCATCAGTGATCCAGGTCACGTGCTGGTTGGGGCGAGACGCGGCACCCAGCAGAAGGCAGACGAAACGGACGATGCGCGCCATATTCTCAAAGGCCGGGGTCGCCCATCGTCCTCGGAGACCATGTAGGTTCCGCCATACGTCGACGGACTGTGAACCCGTTGACATGTGCCGCAGGTCCTTGTGGACAATCACAACACAGCAGACACCCGTGAAAGTCTCCACCGCATTGAGCAGCGGAGCCAGAGCCTTCTGCCGCAGGCCATCGTTGAGTGCCTTGTAGGACATCCGACGGCCGTCGGGAAGGAACTCGCCCCTGAACCTGCGTTGGGCCTCCGGAAACAGCGGCGACATGTCTGCATCTGCGACCAGGAACCCATAGACACGGTACCCACTACGGGAGTGGTCGCCGCCATAGTCCGACCTGACCATCAAGTGCGTCCCTGGAAACGGTTGGCGAATCGTGTCACTGAGAATGTTCTGGAACTCAGGCACCCATGGGAAGGCACGCCGAAGCATACTGTCATCTATTTCAGGATGCATCGCCCCAGTTCCTCCGCACAACAACAACTAGCTTGAGCCGCACAACATGCGGGACTTTGGTTTTCTGTTCGTATAGCACGGGTCTGGATCGTCTGCAAGAGGCGTGGGGTGGGCGCTGGGCAGCATTTTCCCCAGGTCAGTTGGTGGGCGGTGCCGACCCTACGCGGGTCCAGGGAGACGGGTTGCGAAACCGAGCGATTGTCATCGTCTCCCCCATGTCCGAAGGACATGGGCCACCCGGCCCATGGTCGCAGGACTTATGAAACGCTCTAGTAGCCCGCACTATCCGGGGTGCGCTCGCTTAGAAGATGTCCGACATCCATGGAGCGGGGCCGGCAAAGACGGACCCTGCGCATGCCGCAGCAGACTCGCTGCCCTCGAGGTATCCCGTCGCCTGCAGTTCCCCCGGCGAAAGATGACCGGAGTACAAAGCCGCCAGGCCGCGCACGTCGATGCACAGCTCGCCCCGCCCGCCCTTGGCCACTTGGCCGCGTGAATCGGCGACGTGCAGGACAAAGTGTCCGTTGTTTGCGGGAAGAACATCGTCTCTCACGTCGAGGTGAAGCTCCGCGGTCAGACCCGCAGGGTACCCACGGGCGGTAAGCGCTGCTCGCACATCGACCAGGCGCAGCATCCAGTCCAACCGATCCGTGACCTTGAAAGTCTGCTCGGAAGGAAGATACAGCAATGGGTCGGCGGGGGCGCCGCAGAAGCTAACGTGCTCCGCAACCGACCGGTGGTCGGCTAAGAACGTGAGAAGTCGTCGGCCCGCATCGGCGGTCAGGGCCACGAAATCCACCACCATCACCTCGTTGTCATGCGCTGAGGCGGTGTCCTGTTTTTGCGAATAAACCAGGTAGCCTTCGATCTTCCCCGCGCGCTCGGTGAGATATCCGTAGGTGGGAGAGACCCAGGACGGGGGATCGAAGATCCGCGCCCAGAGCCATTCGCTGCGGTCAAGATTGCCCGCGGTACGCTTGGCCCGCCGGGCGTAGACCTCGCGCACCTGCGGCATGTCGGATTCGGTGATCTTGCGAAGCGTCAGAGTCCGGTCGCGCAGGTCGATCCCCCGGGTGGGGATACGATAGCAGAGTCGCGTTCCGGCCTGCTCGAAGCCAGGCCGGCGGTAGACCGGCTGGGTTGCGGGGTACAGCGTCGATAACGGTACGCCCTCACGATGCAGTTCCTCGAGTGTTGCCCGCATGAGCTGCGAACCGATTCCGCCGGCCCGGTGCTCGGGAGCGACCGCCACCATCCGAATGCCCGCCATCGGCACGCTCTTGCCCCCGAACCATTGTCCCATCGGCTGCCGCACCAACCCCCCGGCGAGCTTCCCGTTCACCCGGGCCAAGCGTACGTTTTCCAGCCCCTCCGTTTTGATCCACGCCTCGAGGTCGGCAGGGTGAAAGAACAGGGCTTGACCGGAAAGTTTCGCGAATTCCACCGCTTCCTGCTCATCAGCAGGGGGGCTGATCTGTAAGTTTCCGTCTTTTGACACTGGTGATTCTCATCCACCTTGCCCCAGCCGGGTGCTTCCCCGCAACGTTAAGCCCGGGTATCCTACCGTGAAAGGACGGGCCTTGACACGCCGACTGTGGGCGGGGCTTTTAGTTCAGTAATCCATCGAGATCGCCGGCGCGGGCCTTCCCGGCGAAAGGAGTACGTGATGCAGCGACGCGACTTTATCACCAGGACCTTGGCCGGTTCAGCGGCGGCGGCTTTGGGTATCGAAAATGCCTTCGCCCAGGCGACAAAGGAACAACCGGCCGGGGGCAAGAAACCGCCCACCGTAGCCGATGGCATCCAACGCCATCGCGTCCTCGGCAAAACCGGACTGTGGGTATCCGACATCGGCATGGGTACCGGCGCCCTGGGTCATCCCGCGACGGCCATGAGAGCCATCGAGCTTGGGGTCAACTACTTCGACACCGCTCCGGACTACGGCGAGGCTGAGACCGTTCTTGGCAAAGCCCTGAAAGCGACGAAGGTGGACCGCCAAAGCGTGGTGATCACCAGCAAGATGTGCGAGCCGGTTCCCTACCCGGGCCACCTGGGCCAAAAACCCGCCAAGCCCGCCACGCTGGACGACATCGTTCGCTGCTGTGAGGGCAGCCTCAAACGCCTGCAAACCGACTATCTGGATGTGCTGATGGTTCACGCCGTGGGCGAACCGAAGAACGATCACCGTCTGGACCACGACGATCTTCCCAAGGCCATCGACAAGCTGAAAAAGGATGGGAAGATCCGCTTCGCCGGTGCGTCGTCGCACGGGGCCAACAACACCACGGCCCTGTTGAAGCAGGCCATAAACAGCGGTCTGATTCACGTGCTCATGCCCGCGTTCAACTATCTCAAGGACCTGCGCGGCTCCACGCCTTCCGAACTGGCCGGGGTCCTGGCACTGGCCAAGGAGAAGGGCGTCGGGATCATCGCCATGAAGACCGTGCCGCGCGAACAGGATTCAGAGCAACTTGCCGACCTGAAAAAGAAGTTCGACGAGTCAACGTCTTATTCGCACATCTGCTTCGCCTGGGCGCTCGCCCAGGAACCGGTCGCCGCGCTGGTCAAGACGATGAAAACGGTGGGCGACGTGGAGCAGTACGTGCAATCGTCCGGGGCGAAGCTGACCGCGGCGAACACGCGAGCCCTCGAAGCTTACGCAGCCGCTTTGGGCGGGGCGTACTGTCGCATCGGCTGCAGCGACTGTCACTCAGCCTGCCCGGCTCAGGTGCCGATCGCCGACCTGCTGCGGTTCAACGAGTACTTCGTCAACTACGGGTTGGAAAAGCACGCCATGCGTCGCTTCGCCGACCTTAACGGCCACCGCCGGCTTGCCGCGTGCCGGGCATGCGAAGCTCCGTGCGAGCGGGCGTGCACGTACGGTTTGCCGGTACGATCCCTGCTGGCCGGGGCGCAGGACAACCTGACCTTCGACCCCTACGTCACCCACGCGTAGTGCGCTGTCGGCCATCGAATGAGGGGTTGGTGTGCCACTGCTCTTGAGCAGTGCGAGATCCCGGGCGCTCCTCCGGACGACACTGCTCAAGAGCAGTGGCACACATTTACATCGACTCGTAACCCGTCATACCAACGTTGACGGTGCAGTAAAAGCGCGTCGGGTCAGCCGTGCCCCCGCCCATCGACGCCCCCGGGGCGCACACCGCGCCCCACGTCCGTCCTGATCCGGCGCCGGTCCCGCGCCGGCGCAGCCGGCGAAGGGCGGGGTCGCGTTACTCGTCTTCCCTAGAGCCCGGTTTGTTACGCCTGGGCCGATCGAGCCGCTCTTGCAGCTCCCGCTCGATGATCTTCTCGCGGGCCTTTGCCCTCGCTTGATGACGGCGCTTCAGCTCGGCAATGCGCTCTTCGAGTTCGCGAATCTCCACGCCGCGCCGGTCGTGGCGACACTCAACCGCTTTTCGGAAAAGAGCGCGGATTTCGCCGCGAAGCTCCCGCCGCTTCGTCTGGTCCTGCGTCGCATGATACTTGGACGTCAAACGCTGAATGCGGATGTCCAGGCGGCGTTCGCGAATCATCAGCACCGCCCGCTTGGGATGCGTGTCCATCGCCTCCATGAGGTGGCGCATGTCCGGAGCAATCCGTTTCATGCGGCGCTCGAAGCGGTCGATATGCCGCCCTTGAGTGCGCTCGAGTTCCTCGAACATCGTCGGGAAGTGCTGCTCAATGAACCCCAGGAGTTCGCCGCGCTCATCCTCCGACATGCGCTTCCACAGGCCGGCCGGCGGACCGCCACGACGACCGGCGGCACGATCCTTCGGCCCCTTGGCCGGCGGCGTATCGTACTGGTAGGCCCGCTTGTCCGAACGTAGGACGACGGCGTTTCCCACCTTGTCACCGTTTTGAGCGAACAGGAAAGGGCGATCCGCCAGGACAAGCAGTGTCACCAAGATGACCCACGTCGGCCTGGACGAAGTCCGTCGGTTTGTCCCCCGGGTCTTCATGCTCGTGTTGCCGTTTGCAGTTTGCGTCCACGCAAACTACGTCCAGTCGTCCTCGCCGACGGAGCCCTCCAACATCAACTCGTCGATGGAATCGAGAAGATCGCCGAACGTATTGTCCAGCTCATCGCTGATCGGAACGTCGCCCAGCGCGAACTCAACCTCGCTTACCTCCGCCGCCAGCGCCGCAAGCGATTCGGTGATGGCGTCGTCGCGGTAGTGCTCGAAAGCCTCCGCACGGGAGGACTCAAGAGGTCCCGGGTCGAGTCCGAAAGGCCCCACAATCGCAAACAAGATCACCGCGGCAGCGGCAGCGGCAGCGCTGACTCCGCCCGCCCAGCGATAGAAGCGAACGATCCGCGATCTCGAGCGCGCCGCAACGGACCGATGCGGCTCAGACGGGAGTTCGCTCTCCAAGATCGCTCGCAGACTACTCTTTACGCCATGCCCCAACTCGGCCGGCGGTTGGTCGTCGAGTGCTTCGGTAAGCCACTGCTCGTTGAGGGCAAGGCGGATTCGCTGCTTGAGATCCTCAGTCTTTGGAGCCGGGGGATCGTGGCAAACGCGACTCAGCCAGCGCTCGCCTTCCTCGAGGGCCAAAAGCAACTCGTCATTGGACGTCACGGGCCTGACTCCATCCATTCCCTCAGTTTCCCGAGCCCGCGGTGAGCTCGCGCGAGAGCCGTCCCCAGCGGCGTGCCCATCACTTCTGCGATCTGAGCGAAACTCATGTGGCCGTAATGTCGAAACATCAACACCTCTCGTTCCGCCTGGGGCAACCCCGCAAGGGCCAGTTGCAGCCGATCCACGTTCTCCTCCAGCTCCAGGCCGCCCTCGGGCGGCTGGTTTGCTCGGGGTCCGGTGTCGCCCCAGCGGTTTCCGGGACGATCCTCGGGCTCACCGACTGCCCCCAGCGAAGTGATCTCGGGCGTCCGAGCTCGCCGACGAGCCCTATCCCTGGTGAGATTGGCGGCAATCCGAAAAATCCACGGCTCGAACCGACCCTCATGCCGGTACCGCCCGATTGTTCGCACTACCCGCAGGAACACCTCCTGCACAAGATCCTCCGCGTCTTCCCGGCTCCCCGTCAAGCGATAAAGGAATCCGTAAAGTCTACGCGAATAAGCGTCCACCAACGTGTCGAATGCTTCGGCTTCGCAGCGTTGGGCGCGTTCGATTACGGACGCGAGCTCGCTCGGATCCAACTGTCCACTCGGTTTAAACGCCGGCTGGCTCCACCCATTGCGAGCAACATTGCCCAGGAACTCCGGCCAGCGGCCGTTCTCGGGAATCACCCGCTTGCCAGCACACCGGATTCGGGTAAACTTACACGTCTTGGCCGGTCCGGGCTGGAAGGCAGCGGACCGGACTTCATTATGTTACCTGAGGCTGAGTTTCTCTGCCAATCGGCAGTTGTCGATCGCAGCCGTCCGAATTGCGGTGGTATGGCAAAGACGATCTTTGCCATACCCTGGAGTTGGCCTATGGCACGCGTCTGCTACTTTACCGGAAAGAAGACCCGCGCGGGACGTTCTATCGCTCGCAAAGGGAAGGCCAAGTACCTCGGCGGCGTGGGTCGCAAGACCACCGGGATCACCAAACGGAAGTTCAAGCCCAACATCCAACGCGTCCGAGCAGTGGTCGACGGCAGAGTCTGCCGCATCAAGGTATCCGCCAAGGCGATTAGGATGGGCTTGGTGGTCAAGCCGCCCAAGCGCAACTGGAAGAAGGAAGGCGCAGCCGCCGCAGTCGAGCCCACGGCCTTGCCCGAGACACCGCCCGTGGAAACGGCTCCTTCCGATTCGGACGCCCCCGAACTAGACACATGAGTTCATGGTGCCCGAGTTCGACCCAGCATGAATCTGTGTGGGGCCGACTTTGCATACGGTTACTCGGCGGGCGGCGGAACCCGTACCACATCGGGCTGTGCTACGCGCGCCGTTTTGGAGGCTGCCAATGATTGTGGTTAATACGGAAGCGATCCCCGGCTATACAATCCGCGAATCGAAGGGTCTGGTCCAGGGCAACACGATCCGGGCAAAGCATCTGGGTCGCGACATGGCGGCGGGTCTGAAGAACCTCGTGGGTGGCGAGCTGACCGGATACACCGAACTGCTTGTGGAGGCCCGCCGGCAAGCCCTCGAGCGGATGCTCGCCCAAGCTGAACAGCTTCAGGCCAATGCCGTAGTAAACGTCCGGTTCACGACCAGCGCGATCACCTCGGGAGCGGCGGAGCTGTACGCGTACGGGACGGCTGTCGTTGCCGAGCCGGAGGAGCAGGGATGATCGGCCTCGAGTTCCTTATCCAGGTGGGGCCGATCGTCGTCCTGCTGACACTCGGCTTTTGCGTCGGGGGGTGGGTTGAGCGGGCACATTTTCGGCGCCTCGAGCAACGGGAGCAGGCGATTAAGCATATCCTCGTTACCGATACTCGGGCGTTTCCTCCCGGATGTGCGTCCCAGCCCTGCGGATTGGTGACCGGCGAAGTGGTCGTAGCCTCCGATTACTTCAAGACGTTTGCCGCGGGACTGCGCAAGATCATCGGCGGCGAGCTGCGCACGTATGACTCGCTCATGGAACGGGCCCGTCGCGAAGCCATCCTGCGCATGGTGGAATCCGCTCAGCGCATGGGGGCGAACCGGGTGATCAACATCCGGCTCTCCACCAGCAACATCGGTGCAGTGGGCCGGCGGAAGGCAGCCGCCATGGTGGAAGTCTACGCGTCCGGCACGGCTGTCTTTGTGCCTTAGATGCTTCTTGGGTAGCGCTAGTCAACGCGGAATGCCCCTCCCGGACAAACCCCAGGCACCTGTCTGATTCGGTAACGAGCGGTTGAATAGCAACCGTGCATTCCGATAGAATTACCCAGCGGGTTATCCGGCCCGTTTGAGGTGGCCTGTGTCCAAGCCGAAACGCGATCCTTCCGTCCACGCGGAACCACATCTGCAGAAAGACACGTTCGTCCCCGACGCCGCGGAAGTAAAAGCCAAGAAACGGCTTGAACGCGATCGGCTGCGAACCGATGCGGACGAGGAGCGGGCCAAACACTCCGTGTTCGACGAGCTGGCGATTCTGCCCGGCCGCGACCCCGTACTGGTCGATCAGGACTGGTATTGCCGGAATTGCGGCTACAATCTTCGGGGCTTGTCGACCGGCCATCCCTGCCCGGAGTGCGGAGTGATCGAGCGCTACGAGCCTCCCCGCGAGAGTGAGCAGACCTACGCGAAGTGGGTGGCGGACCGCCGCGAGCGGATCAGTGCTCGCAAGGCCTGGGCGCTGGCGGCGGCGTTGCCTTTCTTGGCGTTGCCGCTGGCCGCAGCGTACGGGTTTATCGGCGTAGAGCTTGCAGGTCCGTTGTACTTCTTGGTCATGGCCCCGGTTGCGGCGGAAGTGTTGAAGGTGACCGTCGGTTCCATCGTGATCGAACGGCGAAGTTTCTGGCTGCAGTCTCGCGCCCAGTTGTACCTGATGACGCTTGCCACCGCGGTGCTGTTTGCGGTCGCTCAGAACATTGTCTACTTCACGGTTTTCTTCAAGACCCCCTCGATCGAGCTCGTCGCCTGGCGATGGCTTGGAGGCCCGCTGCTGCACATGCTCTGCACGGCTGTGGCCACCTCCGGGCTCGCTGCGGTATGGGAGCGGACGCGGCAGGAGGCGCGCCCGCCCGGCATCACTCTGGCCTACCCTCACGTCCTGGCAGCGATCCTCCTGCACGCCGCCTGCAACCTGTGCGTGCTTTCCTGGCGATTGGTGGGATACGGATTCTAAGCGTGGCCTTGGGGCAGTTGAGAGCGTCTAACAAGACAGGTGCGGCGCGCATTCTCAACGCGCGGACCGCACCGGCTGGAAGCCGGTACCACAGGCTCTGCTAGAAGCTCCAGGGCAATTCCCATGGGGGCCGAGCCCGCAATACGTCGATAGATACCCCTGTGGAGACGCGGCCGGGAGGCGACCAGGCCAAATCGCAGGGAGGCGTCAACATGAAGCGCAGAACCGGGCCGGGAAAGCTCAGAAGGTCGGGCTCCGCCCGACGCAGCATGCCAACGTCGGGCAAAGCCCGACCTACCTCTACGCCCGAAAGCGATCGAGGGCGTGGAACCGGTTTTCAACCGGTTCAAAACCGGCTCCACACCGGACTGCGAATCGTCACCCGTCACCCTTTCGGACTGTCCCTCCTGGCCATGGCCGCAGTGTTTACAATGGCCCCGTCGGCCGCCGCTTGGACGCCGCCGGTCGACATGGAATTCGTTCTAGTGCCCGGCGACGTGTACTCCGGCGGGCCCGTCGCAGATTATCGCATCAGTCGCTTTGAAGTTCGCAATGATCAGTTTGTTCCCTTCCTGAACGACGCCCTGGCCAACCTCGACAACGAGCGCGGCTACTTTCTTTACTTCGACCTGGACGGCGGCGACGTGTACATCCACAGCGCCCAAACCGGTACCACGGGCACGAACGGCTCGGGAACGCTGATCTTCGACGCCTCGGCTGATCCGTTCGTCTCCTATGACAATTCGCTGGGGGAGTACGTCCTTGAGCCGGACGGTGAGGATCATAACGGGGAGGGTCACCCGGTTGCCGGGGTCAGTTGGTACGGGGCGGTCAAGTTCTGTAACTGGCTTACCATTGCCACCGGCCTGGCACCTGATGAGCGGGCCTACAGTGAGGCTCCCAGCAGCAATCTCGAAGGATGGCATCCGGTAACTACGACCGACGCCCAGTGGGCGGTGGGCGATCTTACCGACCAGCAGAGGGAGGCGCTCCTTGCCAAACTGGGCTTTCGTCTTCCGATGGACGGAGGCGACGGGGGCAATCCGGGCCCGTACAACGAATGGTACAAGGCCGCCGCCTGGGACCCGGTGGCCGGGGTGCACAGAGTCTACGGCTTCGGGCGCGACGTGTTGACGGACGCCGACGCAAACTTCCTCGGCAGCGGCGATCCCTTCGAGCCCGGAACCTCGCCGGTCGGCTTCTTTGACGGCCTCAACCTGCTTGCGGATGGAACGACTTTCACGGTCGACACGGACAATGCCTACGGCCTGTATGATTGCTCGGGCAACGTGTGGGAGTGGATGCAGGATCAGTCTCCCTCCGATCCCGCCAAGCGCCGCTTCCGCGGCGGGTCGTATGAGAATGTTGAAATGCTGCTGGAGGTGGTATGGCCGTTCTCGGGCCAGGCGCATGATGCTGACGCGAACAAAGGCTTCCGCGTGCTGCAGAGCCTCCCTGATGACTTCTTCGTAACTGATTCGGAGGTGCAAATCGCCGGCCCCTGGGGTGGGCCTTTCGAAGAACCTTACCCATCGGGCGTTTTCAGCTTCACGATCCACAACACCACTGACTCCAATATGTTGTTCGATGTCACGGAGGACGCAATCTGGATCGAGCTGATCGGGTCGCCATACGTGGAGGTTCCGGCTCAGGGTACAGCCGTCGTCGAAGCGGCAGTGGTTTCGGCATGCGGAGGTGACGGGCTCACCGTCGGTGAGAATCTCGCCTTGCTTACCTTTGATCCCTCGGACGGCCCGCCGATCGGTCGGCCGGTCACGCTGACCATCACCGAGCCGGTGACCATGTCGGAGGGTGGTTTTCACGCAACCATGCTCTTTGGAAGCGTGCCGGTGCCCGCCCAGGCCATCTATACGCTGACCAGCGTGTCCGCGACCGCGGTGGGCTGGACGGCTTCCATAGACCCGCCCGACACCGACTGGCTCTCGATTCCCGCTCTTGCGGGAGAGATCCTTCCGCAAGGGCAGGACAGCGTGACCGTTCAGATAGTGCAGCCCGACACCGGGCCTCTGCCGCCCGGTACGTACTTGGCCACGCTCATCGTCACCGACGATTGCACGGGGGAGACCTTCGAGCGACCGGTGTCGCTGGCAGTGGGCGTTACGTTCAGCGTCGTCCCCGGCGACGAGGATTCCCAAGGGCCGGTGACGGAATACCGCATCAGTCGGTTTGAGGTCAGCAATGATCAGTTCGTCCCCTTCCTGAACGACGCCCTGGTGAACCTCGACAACGAGCGCGGCTACTTCCTCTACTTCGACCTGGACAGCGGGAGGGTCTACATCCACAGCTCCCAAACCGGTACCACGGGCACGAACGGCTCGGGAACGCTTATCTTCGACGCCTCGGCTGACCCGTTCGTGTCCTATGACGACTCGCTGGGGGAGTACGTCCTTGAGCCGGACGGTGAGGGTCATAACGGGGAGGGTCACCCGGTTGCCGGGGTCAGTTGGTACGGGGCGGTCAAGTTCTGCAACTGGCTTACCATTGTAACCGGTCTGGCACCAGATGAGCGGGCCTACAGTGAGGCTCCCAGAAGCAACCTCGAAGGCTGGCATCCGGTAACGACGACCGACGCCGAGTGGGCGGTGGGCGATCTCACCGATCAACAGCGAGACGAGCTGCTGGGCAAATTGGGCTTTCGTCTTCCGATGGACGGAGGCGACGGGGGTAATCCGGGCCCGTACAACGAGTGGTATAAGGCGGCTGCCTGGGACCCGGCCAATGGCGTGCACAGAGTCTATGGTTTCGGGCGCGACGAACTCAACCCGGCGGACGCGAACTACAAGTGCAGCGGTGATCCGTTTGAAGACCCGGACGACTGCAACGTCGGGGGCACGACCCCAGCCGGGTTCTACGACGGCACTAGCCTGCTTGCGGACGGGACTCCCACGGTCGATACATATAACGCCTACCGCCTGTACGACTGCTCCGGCAACGTGTGGGAGTGGGTGCAGGATCAGTCGCCCTCCGATCCCGCCAAGCGGCGTTTCCGCGGCGGCTCGTGGGAGAGCGATCCGGCGCTGCCCGTTGACCAGGCGTTCGCCGGCCAGGCTGGGGATGCGGAGGACAACAAGGGTTTCCGCGTCGTGCAACGGGTGGCCGACGGATTCTTCGTCACCGATCACGAGGTGCTGATCGCCGGGGTCTGGGGCGGACCGTTCGAGGAACCCCACCAATCGGGCGTGTTCACCTTCAAGATACATAATGCATCGACCTCCGTGATGACGTTCGGTATCGCCGAGGACGCCGCCTGGGTCGAGCTGTTGGATCCCAACGATGTTACCGTCCCCGCCGGGGGAACCGTTTCCGTCGATGTGAGGATTGTCACGGACTGCGAATCGGACGGGCTGGTCGTCGGGGACAACGTGGCGACTTTCACCTTTAACCGCGTATCGGACCAGCTTACGGTGGAGCGACTGGTGACGCTGACCATCACCGAGCCGCTGGACGTCGACGGAGATAATCTCCACGCGACCATGCAGTTCGCCAGCGAGCCGACCCCGACTGAGACCACTTACACACTGAGCAACGAATCCGAAACGGCTGTGCGCTGGACGGCGTCGCCCGAGTTCGACCCGCCGGAAACGCAGTGGCTTCTGATCTCTCCTGAGCCGGATGAAGAGGTCCTTCCGCTGGATGAAACCACGCTCCGAGTGGAGATCGATCAGTCCGCCATCGTGACCCTGGCGCCGGGGACGTACGAGGCAACGATCTCGATCTCGGATGTTTGTACCGGTGAGGTCTTCGAGCGGCCGGCATCGCTCGTCGTCGGAGTACCCTACACGATCGACCATGAGGGGGGCGCTCAGTGGATCGGCATCTGGGGCGGGTCCTTTTTCCCAACAGAACATTTGTTCGAGATCGCAAGTGCCACCGACGTGCCCGTCGATTGGTCGGTGGAGTTGGAGTTTCCGGATCCGGATCCGGCGACGGACTGGATGGAATTAGATACCACAAGTGGATCTCTCGACGACGAAACCCCGGCGGTTACGATCACCGCCTCTCTCACTGCCGCCGCCACCTCGCTGGAGCCGGGCACGCACGAGGTCACCCTCCGGTTCATTGAAGCGACCACGCTGTACGAGATCGAGCGGACGGTTACGCTCGAGGTGGTCGACTTCGTCATCCCGGATGACGGCGTACGTTTCAGCGGCCCGCTGGGCGGACCGTTCGCACCGAGCGGTTTCACCTACACATTGCAGAATCTGGAGCCGTTCGACGAAATCCCGATTCTCATCGAAGTGACCTACGATCCGGTCGGGGTCGAATGGCTTGACGTGGCTTCCGTTCTCGAGTTGCTCTCCGATCCGCCGGACGACGCAGTTAGTATCCCGATCATCCTGGCCCCCGTAGCCGAGACGCTCGATGAGGGGACCTATAGAGGCGAGCTTACCTTCGAACGACTGGACCCGTCTGGGGCGGTCAGCGTGCGAGTGATCACTCTGGAGATCGCGGCGGAGGCCTTCGCCGTTGCGATGGCCAACATTCCGGCCGAGCACATTCAGCCGCTGGGGCCGCAGCATCTCTTCCGCATTAGCAAATACGAGGTCACCAACGCTGAGTTTGTACGATTCCTCAACGACGCGATCGACAACCCGGACAACGAACACGGGCAATACATGAACCACGACACCGCCGCGGGAACCGTAAACCTGGTGGGTGATTCCACACCTCTGTTCGACGCAAACCTTGGAGGGGCGATCGGCTTCGACGGCAGCCAGTACGTTGTGCTCGAAGACAAAGAGGACCTGCCGGTGGTCGGCGTGAGCTGGTATGGCGCCCTCAAGTTCTGCAATTGGATGACCCTGATTCAGGGGATGCACGTGGATCAGCGGGCCTACAACGAGGGACCGAACTCCCAGGACTGGCACCCGGATACCATAAGCACGAGCGATTGGGAGGCGCGCGATCTGACCGACTCCGAGCGGCTGGAGCTAGTTGCCGGCTATCGCGGCTTCCGCCTGCCGATGGACCACCAGGCTGAGCAAGTGGCCAGCTTATACAACGAGTGGTACAAGGCAGCAGCCTGGCAGGAGGGGCCACGCGAAAACAGACTGTACGGCTTCGGACGGGACGAACTCACCGACGCCGACGCCAACTTTCTCGACAGCGGCGATCCGTTTGAGTCGGACGATCCCCCCGTCTCGCCGGTCGGCTTCTTTAATGGTGTCAATCTGCTGTCAGGCGGCGAGCTTACCAATAGCACCGCCAACGGCTACGGGCTTTACGATCTGACCGGCAACGTGGCGGAGTGGCTGCAGGATTGGGGAGATTCGTCGTCTGACCGCGTCACTCGCGGAGGGCATTTCCACAACACGCAGGATTCCTCGTACTTGAAAACCCAGAGCCGGTGGTCGCGACCGGCGGGTTCGACGCTTCCGACTGTAGGCTTCCGCGTCCTGCAGGTGTTCGAACCGGTGGAGCTTGAGGTCACGCTGGAGCCGGTTCGCATCGACCGGCCGGTGGGTGGAGCGTTTGGTCCTCCGGATACGGATATGCACTACACGCTGCGCATCGAAAACCCCAGCGACGTCCAGACGGTCGATGACATCACCATCGAACTCAACGCAAGCTGGCTCGAGATCGACGGAGTGCCGCCCCAACAGGTTCAGCCGTTAGGCTTGGTGGAAGTGGATGTACAGCCCACCACGGACCCCGCAGTCATCGGGGTCTCCCCGGCGCCGTCCGGCGATTACGCCCTGGTGCGTGGAAGCGACGCTCCGGTGGACGGCCCGGCCTACGATTATTGGATCGGCCGCCGGGAAGTCACTAATTCCCAGTTCGCGGTGTTTCTAAACGAAGCTCGATCCAATGCCGGCGATGACCCGCCGGATGAGCGCAGCGAGTACATGTACTTCGATCTCGACTCCGGAAGTGTATACATAAACGACCAGCAGGCTGGGGAGGAGGGCACGGAGCCGCCTCTCGATTACCTGCTCTATGACGCCGCCGTCGGCCGGATTCACTTGCTCGACGATGATTACATAGTGGACGAGGGATTTGATTCGCATCCCGTAGTCGGTGTCACGTGGTTTGGAGCGGTCAAATACTGCAACTGGCTGACGATATGGACGGGGATTCCCGCTGACCTGCGGGCATACAGCGAGGCTCCCAGTCCCGATCTCGATGGGTGGCGACCGGTGACGGCCGAAGCGTGGGAACCGGGGCAGTTCTCCGACATTCAGCGCAACGAACTCATCAGCACAACCATGGGCTATCGACTTCCCATGGACGACGAGGCGGGCTCGGAATCAGCGTACAACGAGTGGTACAACGCCGCAGCGTGGGATCCGGTCGACGAGCTTCACCGTGACTACGGGTTTGGCCGAAATGGGTTGGACAAGGCTGACGCGAACTACCTTGACAGTGAGGATACCGAGCTGGACGGTACAACTCCCATACGTTTCTTCAATGGGGGTAATGTCCTCTTTGGGGAAGTCTCGGTGTGCCCTGCCGTTCCGCCCGACGTCACAACGACCGAGGACACCGACAACAGCTACGGGCTGTACGATGCGTGCGGCAACGTGGCTGAGTGGACCCAGGAGTTCGGCGATACATCGACGGAGCGGGCGACGCGTGGCGGGAGCTGGCGGGACGAACAGCTCTCAGCGATGCTCAGTAATGACGGCCGCGGATCGCGGGAAGCCGACCTCCCTACCGACGACGTGGGTTTCCGCGTGGTGCGCGGCACGGGACGCATCGCGACCGTCACAGTGACGGATCACCAGAATGACGTCGTATACAAGCGATACTTGGTTCTGGATTTGCGCGAGCCGTTTCACGTTGAGCCGCGCACCCACCTCGAGGACTCCTGGGTATATGGAGGGACGAGTTCCGCGGAGTGGGATCATTACACGCTAACGAATGAGTCAGCGTCACCTATGGACTGGAAGGTGAGTGTCAGCGAGGACTGGGCTGCAGCGGAGACAGAGGGGGGTTATACTGAAGGAGAGATCGAGGAGGGTGAATCGCTCTCGATCTATGTAGAGCTCGATTCCTCAACCGCTCAGCTCGCCCCGGGGACGTACGAGGCCGCCATAGCCTTCCGCAATGTGACCACGGGCACATCGCAGGTTCGCAGTGCTACCCTGACAATCGCCCAGCCGATCAGTGTGGCCGCCTGCGAATCAGACCCGGACCCGTACGTATTCTCGGGAGTGTGGGGTGGCCCGTTCGAGACAACGGGTCCGTGCGAATATGAGCTTCGCAACGAGGTGGGGTTTGATCTGGAGTACGACGTCGAGGTGGATCAACCGTGGATCACGATCGAGTCGGTAGGGGGGCTGACCGGCCCGTTGCCACCTGATGCGGTGGTGGGGTTCGAGGTTGCCCCGAATGAGGCGGCGAATGCGCTGGATGTCGGGGAGCATGAAGCAACGATATCGTTTGGATTCATCGATCCTGCCAACGGAAACCTGTCGAGTTCCATCGACCAGACGGTCACGCTCATCGTCGAGGATCCGATAGCGATCGACCCGGATGATCCGTGGATTCCGGATCCCGACGATCCCGAAGCCTCCCAACTCTTCATCTTGAGCAATCATTATTCCACGTCGATCGACGTGAGCGTCGGCGTCGACGTGGACTGGCTGGAACTGGACGTAACCGAACTGGAAGTCGTACCCGGGGGGCAGCAGGCGCTGGTCACCGTTTCCCTTACCGATCTGGTTCATTCCCTTCCCTATGGCGAGTACTTCGCCGCGGTTACGTTCGACGACACCGTCACCGGCTACCAGCAGTGTCGCACGGTTACGGTTACGATCAACGAGAACCTGTTTGTTTCCCCTTACGACGGATTCGTGGCCTCCGGCATTGCGGGCGGGCCGATCGGCCCAACGTTCAAGACCTACACGCTCACCAACGCCGGCGACGCCGGACCACTGGACTGGAATGTCACCGTATATACCGATATTCCCGGAGATCCCGTCGACTGGATCGGAGTTAGCGGGGCGGACACGTCCTTGGACGTCGACGTCGGCGAATCGGTTATGATACTCATCTCGATCATCACTAGTGAGACGGACGGGCTGGAGGAAGGCGTACATGAGGCAACCGTGGAGTTCACCGCCGGGCAGGAGCCGGAGACGGAGACTGTGACGCGCGTGGTTTCCTTGACGCTTGTAGTTCCACACGTCGATGATCTGGCTGAAGCTCCGATATCCGCCGCGGCACTGCAACTGGGTGGTCCTATGTACTCCTTCCTGATGAACAGACACCTCACGACGAATTCCCAGTTCGTCAGGTTCCTCAACGACGCCGTCAATAACTTCGACAACGAGCGCGGACAGTACATGTTTGTGGATCGCAATACCGGCGACGTCTACATCAACTACACACTGATGGGTGACGCTGACTACGGTCCGGGACCCCGGACCAAGAGAATGTTCTCGCCCGAGGCGTCCGGCCGGATTGTCTATTTCGACGATCCCCCATCTTATGGTGTGCTAACTGATCCGCTTGACTACTCACAGCATCCAGTTACGAACGTAACGTGGTACGGGGCCTTGAAGTTCTGCAACTGGCTCACTCTCGATCAGGGAATGCTCTCCTCCGAGCGCTGCTACACCGAAGCAACTGACACAAACTACGCCCAGGGCTGGCACCCGGTTACCATAAGCACGAGCGACTGGGAGGTGCGCGATCTGACCGACGCCGAGCGGCTGGAGCTGGTAACCAACTATCGCGGCTACCGTTTGCCGATGGATGACGGGTTTGACAATTCCCACCCGTCGACCGATATGCCGGACGCATACAACGAGTGGTACAAGGCTGCCGCATGGAACGATACGCTTCAAGAGAACACGATCTACGGTTTCGGCCGCGATGAGATCGAGGGGGCGGACGCGAACTTTGAATGCAGCGGCGATCCCTTTGAAGATGCCGGAGACTGCACCCTGGGGGGGACGAGCCCGGTCGGCTTCTTTGACGGTACGGTGTACAACTCCGACGGCATCCCGGACGAGGGGGACTTCGAGACGGCGCCCGACGGCAACGGCTTCGGCCTCTTTGACATGACCGGCAATGTGCATCAATGGATACAGGGGTATTGGAGACCGCCTGTTGACCCTGTTTACGCTGATCGTCGTACCCTGCGAGGCGGAGGTTGGGACATGCCGGGCGGCGCTTCCAGTCTTCAAACCGCATCGCGGCCGCTGTACACTGCCCCCGATGGTACCTACGATCTCCAAGCGGTGGGGTTCAGGGTGGTAAGAACGCTGCGGGAGGCGACCGGCGACGCCGATCATGACGGCGATGTAGACGCGGACGATTTTGGCGAGTTTGCCACCCACTTTAGCGGCCCGGGCGGCGGGGTGCTGCCCGAGTGGACCGTGTTTGACTTCGACACCGACGGCGACATCGACATGGGCGACTTCGCCGTGTTCCAGGAGATCTTTCAAGGCCCCCTCTAGCCCTAAGCCAAGCGTAGTTTGATCGCTTTCTTTCAAAAAAAGACTCGAAATGCCTTCCGTAAAGCGTTAGAGTGCGGTGTCACAGAAACGACACT